>JGI20214J51088_10000845_pt1 | contig 20875 bp, 19 predicted proteins | sample WetSurMetagenome_FD_51088 | JGI IMG/M metagenome (IMG submission 51088) | reverse complement strand
TGATTTCAGGCGCGATGAGCGCCTGTATCGCCAACCTTTTTTTCAGTCCCTGTTCCCGGAAGCGACGGCGGATGACCTCAGAGTTATCGCGCTCCTGGCCGAGAGAAAATCCTTTGAAAGCCCGGAAGATCTGAAAAGGGCCGGGATCTGGCTGATACGGCTGGCGGACACCCCGGACAATTTTATACGCCAGAGAATGGCCGACCGCTGGCGGTCCGCCTGTATGAGATCGGCGCATCTCGGACTTGGTTGTTATCATCTTTACCGGAAGATCGCGCCTCAATTCGGAATATCTTCCGTATCCCATATGTTTGAGTTGAAACTGGCCTGCGCCCTGCGGCTCAAAGCGGGTTCAAGACTTGAAGCCCTTCTCAAAAAAATCAGTAAGACTTTGAGGCAGGGGAAATGAGCCCGTTCCGAAAATTATTCCCCTTATCCTTGAAAACATCAATTAAATCTTTTTTCAACAGACATTCGGCCACGGTATCTCAAACAGGTCAGGATTACTGGATATACGGAGAGGCCTTCAATGAGAAGAGAGCCGGATATTTCATAGATATCGGAGCCCATGACGGCGTTTATCACAGCAATACCTATCTTCTGGAATCGAAATATGGATGGTCGGGAATATGCATAGAGGCTAATCCTTTTACATTTCAGAAACTGGGGGAAAACCGGCGTTCCTCAAATCTTAATATCTGTCTTGACGTTTCAGAGGGTGAAGTGAGTTTTGCCCTGAGGGGCGTTCTGGGAGGGATAATTGATCATGACGTTGATAATAAGGTGTCGGACGCCGGGAACAACCATATAATCAAACTAAGGACCAAAACCTTGAATCGTATATTCGAAGAACACCACGTGCCCGGTATTATCGATTACTTATCCATTGACGTAGAAGGCGCTGAAGAGCGAATCCTGACGTCTTTCAATTTCGACAAATACATCTTCAGATGTATCACAATAGAAAGGCCGACTGAAAGCCTCAGAAATATTTTAAAACATCATAGGTACATCCTGATAAAAGATATACCGGGCCTGGATTGCTTCTATATCCATCAGGATTTCCTGGAAGAATATAAATATAATTTATTCCATTTCTATAACAAAAGGCAGCTGTCAATACGCTGGAGGTAATGCGGCAAAGCGTAAGTTTCCCCATTAGGGAGAGAACTGTAAAGTAGAGTTTCCTGCTTTATTCTATAGTTGACAACATTATTTTATTTAGACATGTTCTATCTTACGCCCTTCAGCCTTCGTTCTATCCTCGTGCAGATACCATGCAGCATATTCATCTCCCATTCAGTGATCCCTGCCCTGCCGATAAAATGCTTCAGATTCATCATCATCTTTTTTTCGAGGTCCCTGTCTCCGGTCGGAAAGTATTCAAGCATCTTGAGGGTCTCGGATATTCGTCCGTAGAGGGTCTTCAGGTCTTCGTGCGAAACAAGCGTTTCCGCGCTGCCTTCGCGTTTCGCGTTCGATCTGTATTCCGCTCTCGACAGTTCGTAGGCGACAATCAGCACAGCCTGCGCAAGGTTGAGAGACGGATGCTCGGTATTTGCCGGGATGGAGATCAGAAAACCGCATTCTTCAATCTCTTCATTATACAGCCCACTGTCCTCCCTGCCGAAGAGGATTGCGATTTTGTTTGCGCACGCCAGTTCACTGATCTTCCAGGCGCCTTCATCAACATTATAAATAATTCCCCTTCGCCTGCCCTTCCGCCGGGTGGCGCCTACAACTATCGCCTTATCATTTATGGCATCGGACAAGGTCGGATGAACAGGAGCGGCGCGGATGATATCGAGCGAGTTATGCGCCATCCATCGGGCCTCATCGGTCATAGGCGAAGGATTTACAAGCGAGAGCCGCTTGAAACCCATATTCTTCAACGCCCTTGCGGACGCGCCGATGTTACCGGACTCAGCTGGTTCAACAAGCACAAAGGTGATATTGTCTTTCCAGTTTTTCATGCATTACCCGCAAACAATTACCCATCCAACAATTCAGGTCCGCTCAAAATCCGGTCTATATGTTCATAAAAGAGTCCAAAATGGAATCCGTCAACCAGGCCGTGATGCGCCTGAATCGCCAAAGGCATAACGATCAAAATACTTGCCCATTGTGATTACTGGTATACTGCCATATTTTTCTTCATTTTGAATAGATTGCCGGTCGCTGAGGCTTTAGTGTTTAGCTCAGAACCATCGCCTCCGCCCTATCTTTTTTCATCTAACGGCAAATCCGGGTTAAAATCTTAACCTCGATATTTTCTTGACTTTCCACCTGGATTTTGATAATATCTAATCAACATTATCATTTTAGTCATCTTTAGAGGGAGGCGGTCCAAATGAGGTTATCGGCCAAGGTTGAATATGCATGTCTGGCTGCCCTTGAGCTTGCTGTGCGTTATCAGAAGAATGTTCCTGTGCAGCTGGCGGAAATTGCAGGCGCGCAGGATATTCCCGAAAAATTCCTGACCCAGATATTCCAGAGGATTAAGGCAGCGAATATCGTAAACAGCGCCAGGGGTGTGTCCGGCGGCTATTTCCTCGCACGGCGCCCTTCCGAGATCACCCTTGCGGATATCATCAGGGCCGTAGATAATACCCTTCTCGGGTCGTATGGAGATGATGAGATAATGGATGGCTCGCGCGGCAGGGAGATAGTGTTGCGCTCCTGGTGTTCCATAAGCGATTGCGTTACCGGACAGCTTGAGCAGGTGACGCTCGAAAACCTGGTCAATCGAATGAGCAATGAACAGTTGAATTATCAGATTTAAAGCCTTGAACCCTACTCACCTACCCCGTAGTCAGGGGGAGTAATCACCCCGCTTTTGCAAGGAGATGCGGGCCGGAATTTATAGAACAACATCAGCATTCATATTGAGAACATAAATCATTAATTTCGGGAGAGAAGATATGAGCAAAATAGACCAAAAACTGAAGATTGAATCACTCGCGCTTCACGGCGGACAAGAGGCGGACCCGACAACAGGCTCGCGCGCGGTCCCTATTTATCAGACCACATCATATGTGTTCAGGGACGCCGACCATGCGGCCAATCTCTTCGGCCTGAAGGAATTCGGCAATATATACACACGACTCATGAACCCCACAACGGATGTCTTTGAAAAGAGGATGGCCGCCCTGGACGGAGGGGTGGGAGCGCTTGCCACATCCAGCGGGCTGTCGGCCATTGCCATATCGCTTCTGAATATTGCCCGGGCGGGCGACGAGATAGTCTCGTCAGATAATCTTTACGGGGGCACATACACCCTTTTCAACAATACCTTCGCGCGCTTCGGCATAAAGGTCAATTTCGTAGACTCCAATGACCTTTCTGCGTTTGAGAAAGCCATAACACCAAATACAAAGGCCATTTACACCGAATCGATCGGCAATCCCAAACTGAATGTTGCGGATATCAGCGCGCTTGCGGACATAGCGCACAAAAACGGCATCCCTCTCGTAATCGACAATACGGCTGCTCCCTATCTGCTGAGACCTATTGATTTCGGGGCCGACATTGTTGTCTATTCGGCGACCAAATTCATCGGCGGACACGGCACAACTCTTGGTGGCGTGATAGTCGATTCCGGCAAGTTCGAATGGACAAACGGGAAGTTCCCGCTGATCGCAGACCCGGATCCAAGCTACCACAACATTAATTTTGTCGAGGCACTCAAACCTCTCGGGAATATCGCCTATATCATCAAGGCAAGGGTCATACTGTTAAGGGATTTGGGAGCGACAATATCGCCCTTCAATTCCTTCCTCCTCCTGCAGGGACTCGAAACACTGCATCTGAGGATGCCCAGGCATACGGAGAATGCGCTCGCAGTGGCGCAGCATCTCGAAAAACATCCGAAGGTCAACTGGGTGAATTATCCGGGGCTCGAATCAAGCCCCGAGAAAGAGCGCGTAAAAAAATATCTGCCGAAAGGCGCGAGCTCTCTCATCGGGTTCGGCATAAAAGGCGGCCTCGAGTCGGGCAAGACTTTCATCAACTCGCTCGAACTGATTTCACATCTGGCGAATATAGGCGACGCGAAGACGCTGGCAATACATCCGGCAAGCACGACGCACCAGCAGCTTTCCCCTGAAGAGCAGCTTGCGACTGGCGTTACGCCGGACTTCATCAGGCTTTCAATAGGCCTCGAGCATATCGATGATATAATCTCGGACATCGAACAGGCGATTAAAAGGATTTAGCCTAAGGCAGGCCGGTCAGGAGGAGAAGATGAATGTTTTTCAGGACATAACCAGGACAGTCGGAAACACACCTCTGGTGAGAATCAACAGGCTGACCTCCGGACTGAAGGCAACGGTCCTCGCAAAACTCGAATCCTTCAACCCGCTTTCGAGCGTAAAAGACCGCATCGGCGTCTCAATGATAGAGGCGGCCGAGAAGGCGGGACTGATCGACAAGGATACGCTAATTGTAGAACCCACAAGCGGCAACACTGGCATCGCTCTTGCGTTTGTATGCGCAGCAAAGGGTTATCGTCTGATCCTGACCATGCCGGAAGGTATGAGCCTTGAACGCAGGCAACTCCTGAAGATATTCGGGGCCGAAGTCGTACTGACCGAGGGGTCAAAAGGTATGAAGGGGGCCATAGACAAGTCTGCGGAAATAGTGAAAGAGAATCCGCGCAGCTTTATGCCTCAGCAGTTTTATAGTCCGGCGAATACTGCCGCGCATCGCGACACGACAGGCCGGGAAATCTGGGACGACACAGATGGGAAAGTCGATATCTTTGTGGCCGGGGTTGGAACAGGCGGAACCCTGGCAGGCGTCGCCGAGACGCTCAAAAAGAAGAAACCCTCAGCAAGAATTATTGCTGTAGAACCGGCTTCTTCTGCCGTTCTTTCCGGCGGCAAGCCGGGACATCACAAGATACAGGGTCTCGGCTCCGGTTTTATCCCCGAGATACTGGACATGAAACTCGTGGATGAAGTCATCAAAGTCACCGATGACGATGCCGGCAGGTTGACGCGGCAACTCGCATCGCAGGAGGGCATACTGGCAGGCATATCCAGCGGGGCCGCGCTATGGGCAGGGATAGAAATCGCAAAGAGAAAAGAGTCAAAAGGTAAAACCATAGTGGTTCTTTTGCCTGACACTGGTGAACGATATCTGTCTACATGGCTTTTCAGGGAGTGTATGGAATGAATGACGCGGGCCTCGGCATAGTCGAACCAAAGTACTTCAGTTTCGGGGAACCTCCCGGTGAACTGCTGTTGGAATCGGGGCAGAAACTCGGGCCGGTAACTATTGCCTACGAAACTTATGGGGAACTGAACAGCGCGCACACAAACGCCATACTCGTGCTTCATGCCTTTTCGGGCGACGCCCATGCTGCCGGTTATCTTGAAGGCGACAAAAAGCCCGGATGGTGGGACATTATGATCGGACCGGGCAAGGCCCTCGACACCGACAAATATTTTGTCATCTGTTCAAATGTAATCGGGGGCTGCAAGGGAAGCACGGGGCCGGCTTCCGTCAATCCGCAAACCAATAAACCCTATGCGCTCGATTTCCCGCTGATTACCATTGCGGATATGGTTAATGCACAAAAGAAACTTATTGACCACCTCGGTATCGGCAAGTTGCTTACCGTGATCGGCGGCTCGATGGGAGGCATGCAGGCGCTACAGTGGGTTGCGTCATATCCGGGTAGCATACGCTCCGCAATTCCCATAGCGACCACGCTTAAACATTCGCCGCAGCAGATCGCCTTTAACGAAGTGGGAAGACAGGCGGTCATGGCCGACCCTGACTGGAACAACGGAGACTATTATGACAAATCAAGCCCTGAACGCGGCCTCGCGATAGCGCGCATGATCGGGCATATAACCTACATGAGCGACAAATCCATGGAGGCGAAGTTTTCGCGCAAACTCAGGGCAAAGAGTTCCGGTTATAAATTCGAATCCGACTTTGAAGTCGGCGGATATCTGAAGTACAAAGGCGATCGGTTCGTCGAGCGCTTTGACGCGAATTCATATCTATATATCACAAAGGCGCTGGACTCTTTCGACCTCTCGGGTTCCGCTCTGATCCCCACCGGTAAAAAGATAGATGTCCGGTTTCTTGTACTGGCATTCAAGTCTGACTGGCTCTATCCGTCCTATCAGGCGAGAGAAATCATCCGGCAGCTGAAGATGCGATTCATAGACGCAACCTATATGGAAATCAAATCGACATACGGTCATGACGCCTTTCTGCTGGAGGCGGAAGAAGAGACCCTGCTTCTTCGCCCATTCCTCGCCAGGGTTTTTGAAAACGGAGGATATAATGGGATCTGATANCCTGCGTCTTGACTATGAGATAATTTGTGATATAATCGAACCCGATTCCCACGTTCTGGACCTCGGGTGTGGGGACGGATCGCTGATGCTTCTTCTTGCCGGGCGCAAAGGGGCGCAGGTCCAGGGCATCGAGGTGTCTGATGAAAAAATATATGAATGCGTGGCAAAAGGCGGAAGCGTATTTCACGGCAACATAGACACCGGGCTTTCAGAATATCCCGACAAATCCTTCGATTACATCATTCTGAACCAGAGCCTGCAGGAAGTCGTAAAGGTCGAGTTCGTGCTGGATGAAGCCCTCCGCGTGGGACGCAAGGTAATAGTCGGATTCTCCAATTTCGCTTATTACAAGGCCCGCCTGGATATTTTTTTCAGAGGCAGGGTGCCGGTAACTGATTCCCTGCCGAACCAGTGGCATCATACCCCTAACCTTCACTTTCTGAGCATTAACGATTTCGATAAATATTGCAGGGATAAAGAGTTAAAAGTGTTAAACAGATTCTACCTGGGAGTCGACAAACAGGTCTGCCTGCTGCCCAACCTCTTCGCTCTTAATGCCATATTCGTCATTTCAAGGTAAAATATAATAACGGCGAACATCCAGGGGGAGGCAATCATGAGAAACATAAGCATAGAAATCGGCGGCATGAGCTGTGAACATTGCGTAAAGAGGGTGAAGAAGGCGCTTGAAGGACTTGCCGGGATAGTGTCGGCGGATGTAACAGTCGGCAAGGCGCTTGTCACATTCAACGAAAAAGTTGTGACAGAAGCTGAGATTAACAAGGCAATCGACAAGGCCGGCTACACTATTGTAAAAATATAGCTCGGGACAGTCGGAGGATCCACAGTCGGCTCCGGCAGAGGTGAATTCCAGTTCAAAGTGCGCCACGTGAAGCCTGCCAGAAGACTTCATGAGGCGTCTGGTAACCGAGACACTTTCTCGGGCGATGATTTAGCTGCACTAGTTTAGAAAAGCGTTTACAAGTATAGACTCTAAATAGAGAAAGAGTCATGGACTTCCGGTTAAGATAGTTTACCCAAAACATCTTGAACATAGGAGGAAGAACCATGACACAAAGACAGTATATCATTACACGCAAGCTCAATATCCTGGAGCTTGGCCAAACCCTTGGAAACATCAGTATAATGCCTGCCGCAAGTTAGGAGTCAGCCGCCGACACTACTACGATATTAAGCAGGCAATTGAAGAAGATGGGGTGGAGGGGCTCTTGGGGCGCTGCCATAAACCTGACATTTCTACTTTGGCTTGACATTGTTTGGCTATTTCGGGGCGCAGAACGACGAAATGTGTTAACGTAGCAGTAAATATGCACTACTCTGGCAATAAACTCATTGTCGTTATCAAAGCCACATGCATTGTTTCGCCCTTGATTATCTCGACACTATACCCCCCTTTTTTCAAACCATCTGAACATAATTATGCTGATTATTACGAAAGGTATTATGACTACCCAGTGGTTTACGCCAAGAGCCTGGGGCAAAGTAAGTTTTCCATAATCGCCCCATGTCAGCACAGTAGTTTTCAGGATAGGATAGACCTCTGCGAAGAAGGCGGCGCCCGCAAGCATGCCTGCCAATCCAAAAAGGGTGTCCCATCTGCCTTCGCCCAGACCGCCCATCTGTGTGCCGGGACAGTATCCCAGCAAACCCCAACCAAGGCCGAATATCAGTCCGCCGATAATATTTGCGCCGACTACCAAAGTTTTGATCTGAAGTTTGACCAGCCCAAGATCCAATAGCAGATAGACACCTATCATGGCTACTATTACACTTGTAAGCATGAACTTTACAATAGTCATGTCCATAAGCCTCAATGCGCCGATCTGCTTGTCGTATCTGAGCACACGCCCTTTCTGAAGGAGAAAACCGAATATGATGCCGGTTATGAGACCGTAAAGGAGTATATTCATTTTTTTCCTCCCCCATATATGATGCGCGTCATGATCATGCCGCCGATGAAGAAACACACCAGTGAAATGAGACCACTAACCGCCAGCTGGAGCGACCCGCTCAGCCCGTGACCGCTTGGGCAGCCATCCGCAAGCCGTGCGCCGAAGATTGCGACAAATCCTCCAATAAAAGCCACTGCTGCCCTTTTTGATATACTGCTTCCGAAGCGGTCCTGCCACATATCAGGCACACCCTGAAACTTGAATGACTTTGATGTGACCGCTGCAATAAAGGCTCCGATGAGTATTCCGACAACAAACAGAGTCTGCCAGTCCACGCCCGGTTTTTCTTTCCTGAAATAATCGAGTTCCGCTACCCGCTCCGGCATGACCTGGTTCTCGATGATTCCCGCAACCTTTACAAATGTAGTAGAGGCTCCCACGTACTTATCAGCCGCCCATACAGAAAATATAAGCAGGAGACCCGTAAGCGCCCCGGCCAGATAAGGGTTCCATCCTCCGTCTTTCGTATCAATCATAATTCTCCCTCCTTATTAGGATAATTATAACCATATGCCCGGATGTTTCAATCAGGGGATAGAACCATCCGACTACAACGACGAGAGGCAAGCCCAGCTAGGTATATAACTGCAATCTTTTTTATGTGATTTGCATTCCGCCAGTTTCATCTTTTTCTGCTCCTTTTCTTCTGTTTCATGTAAGCAAAGAGGACTTTCCCATTTTGCTAAAAAACGGACATTTTAACTTTGGTTGCACACATTCTAATACTGTATGCGCGTTGCCTCATATAAAAATCACGTCCAAATGGGTATCGGTTGCCTCAAGTAAAATCACATCGAAAGGTTTTTCATTATTTGCTGCCGCTTCGTATGATTCATCAGATTTTTGTGAGTATTGCCATCTATGCAAAACAACGTCATTCCTGCGAGGGAATGACGAACAGGTATGGCTATTCCACAGAAATGTTTGAAACGCCAAATCTCAAAATATTTGGACGTGATTTTAGATGAGGCAATTCGTTATGTTGACATCAAAGCAGGACATTAGGTAATATTTGTGCTTGAATAACTCGGACACGAAGTTCGGGTGTAGTAAAAACATTATAAGTTTACATAAATAATGAATTCAAGCCACGAAGGCTTTGCGTCACCAGACGCAGTTCTTTCGCGGCTTTTTTTTATTTTTTTGGAGGCGGAGTGATTCAAAATGAGTTCTGTCGGGAGATAGCGACAATAGCATATTGGGACCGTAACGCGCGGCGCCACAAACTCTGGGTCGAACACAGCAACTATCACAGACAGATAATCACGTTTCTAATGGAAAGAGCCCACTTGCATTGGCGCGTTCTCGATATCGGGGCCGGCGACGGAGCTTTAACGCTGCCTCTTTCGGCGCTCGGATGCAAAGTAACAGCGATTGAGCCATCCGCTGAAATGAGAAGGTTGCTTTTTGCGAGGGCAGAGTCAAAGAAGATCGCAAACTTTGATATGTGCGACTGTTCATGGGATTCCTTCTCTGATAAAAGGGAGTTCGATCTTATTATCGCATGCAATACCCTGCATCTTATCGGCGGCATCCCGGCCTTCAACAGGATGCTAAGAATGAAGCCCCAAAACATGCTTGTTGTTCATGAAGGCAGGTTCAGCTTGCAGGAATTACATTCTCATGCAGTAAATTACACTCTGACTGCAGCGAAACAATCAATAATCAACAGTCCATATTTTTATCACTCACATACCGAGGCGCAGGAGCATTTCTTGACCAGATATAGCTGTGCTCTGGAACGAGAAGCCGGCGAGCGTTTCAATGCGGCACTTAAGCATCATGAAGGACATTACTGGATCGATGACGAGGTTGAAGTCTCGATATTGTGGTGGAGCCGGAATGATCTTTGACAGGCTCATCAGCAAAGGCAACGATCGCGGCCTTTTATATTCAGGGCTTGCCGCAGGCGCAATGCATATGTTTGTTGCGGCTGTTGCATTATGCTTAGTTATAAATGGAATGCAGAAAACCTCAAAAGCTCTCACAGTTCATCTAATAGACAGCGAAATAAGTGATGCGCCCAAATCGAATGGTGAACAGCAAAGATCGGAAGTTACGGCTGCTGTGTCTTCCAAAAAGGTTAAAACGAGGGAAACAATATCCAGGTCTGCTCCGGCATCGCAGCCTGTAACAGATAGTAAAGAGGCGTCTGTTGTTTCAATAGGAGCCACACAATATGAGAACGTCAGGAGCCGGGTTTCTTCCGGGGTTTCGGCTTCGACGTCAGATCGCGGCGCGACTGCTACCGTGCGTTTCGGTTCATCCTCTGGACCTCAGTTCCTAAGGCGTGAGATTCCTGAATATCCATTTATTGCAAAACGCATGAATAAAGAAGGTAAAGTGCTTTTGAAGCTTTCGATAGATGAAAACGGAAGGCTGTTGAAGGTTGAAGTTGTTGAAGCGGCCGAATTCGGGTTTACAGAGGCGGCTCTGGAGGCGGTCAGAAAATCGAGATACAGGCCGGCAGTCAGGAATGGCAAGGCAATTTTTTCAAAGGCCTTGTTGCCCGTAAGATTCAAACTGGCAGGACATGATGATATTTAAAGACAGAGGCAGGCATGACCTTGGCGGGATACACCTGCCCTGTCCAGAGAAAATGACTTGCGTCACTCCCATTTAATTATAACTGATGAATGTGGCGCGGAAAAAGGGAGGAATTTGCTGTGAACAGGTTTTGTGTTTTTGTATGCATGATGTGTCTTATCCTTTTGTGCGCTGCAACGTGTGCAGCTGAACCGCAGGCCGCGCAGACAGAAAAAGAGACAGGAAAAGAAGGCAAAAAGATTCAAGACTCAAAAACGACTACAGAGACTGAAGAAGCACAGGCGGCGCTTGATGAGATTCTGGTAACCGCCACGCGTTCAGAGAAAAGCCTTGAAGATGCGCCCGGAGACTCGCATATTGTGACAAAGAAAGAGATCGAGAATCGTAATATCAAAACCATAGATGAGGCCCTTAACATGACCCCAGGCGTCTTCAACCGCCGGGGCAAGGGGCTGATGGACTCACTTGCGAATATCTCCATTCGCGGCATCCCGGGGTCCAACAGGACATTGATCCTGCGCGACGGCATCCCTATGAACAACGGATATAACGCCGACGTGTCGTGGAACGGCGCGACCAATGATGTGGAGAGGATCGAGGTGGTTGAAGGCCCGTTTTCGAGTCTTTACGGAGGAAACGCCATGGGCGGCGTTGTGAATGTTATAACTAAGATGCCGGAAAAGAGCGAATTCACCGTGAAAACAGGTTATGGATCGAGCTGGTTTCGAGGCACGGCTATGGACGATCTTTTCAGGGGTTATCTTTCATACGGCAATAAGCTGGCCGACAAGTTCAGTTTTTTTGTGAGCTATGGGTTCCAGTCGACAAACGGCTTTCCGACTGATCTGGTTACTGCAAGTTCATGTCCTGCAGGCACAGCCGGATGCGGTAGCATTTCCGACACCAAAGGAGTCCAGAAATATATTCTGGGAGACAAAGGAGACAACCGCTGGTGGGACGACTCTATGACGGTTAAGGCCGCCTATGACTTTTCTAAGGAGACAAAGCTGACTCTTTCGTATGGAAGGACGCGCAGTGAATACAACCGCGATGATCCCCACTCCTGGCTTAAAAATCCCGGCGGACAAAGCGTCTATCTCCCTAATCAGTATACCTATCTTAGCGGCAACGGCGGTTCTGAAAACAATATCTATACGGCGACCTTCCAGACCGAGGTTGGGAACGTGAAGGCGAAGCTGAATTTTGGGGTAAACGACGTTCAGAAGGACTGGTATACGACCCCGGGAAGCACATCGGCAACCCTTATTAGCGGAGGGCCGGGTAAGCTTTCCTATACTACGGCGCAGACATATTTCAGCGACCTCCAGTTCACAATTCCGGTCCTGACATGGAATGTCCTGACTTTGGGAGGATCTTTCAAGCTTGGAACTTCAGACAACAAGGAGTACGGACTGACAAGCTGGAAGGATGAATATTCAAAAACAGATATGACGTACCAGTCGCGCGGCAAGGATTATACTTATTCGCTGTTTCTCCAGGACGAAATCCGCGTGCTTAATAATCTGACGGCATACGCCGGGCTGAGAGGAGACTTCTGGTCAACCAGCGACGGATATGCGAATCAGACGGGATCTGCCGGATATCCGCAAAGCTATGATTCCCGTTCAGCCTCCGCCGCCAGCCCCAAGTTCGCGCTTGTATACAAGCCGTTTGACACAACTACATTGCGCACATCCGTAGGCAGATCCTTCCGGCCGCCGACAAATTATGAATTGTACAGGACATGGACATCGCAATACGGAACGGTTTATCTGTCGAATCCGGACCTCAACCCTGAAACCTCGACTAGCTGGGACGTAAGCGCCGAGCAGAAACTCTGGAAAGGCGCAAAGGCCAAGGTCACCTATTTTGAGAATTATATAGAAGACATGATATACAGGAAGACACTTTCCGATACTGAAAAGGCCTGGGTCAATGCGGGAGGAGCTCAGACCAAAGGTATAGTCGGTGAAGTGGAGCAAAAGATATATTGGTTCAGGATGTTCGCGAACGCCACATGGCTTACAGAATCGAAAATCACGAGCAACAGCGCGAGCCCTGAGTCGGTGGGGAAGAAGATAACCTACATGCCAGATGAGATATACAACGGCGGCGTAGAGTTTACCTATGGGCCTTTCAGGGCTCTCTTGTCCGGCATGTATGTCAGCAAGCGTTATACTGAGGAGGACAATTCGGACACTGTAAACCATGTTTACGGGGCATACGACCCGTATTTTCTGCTGAACGCAAAGATCTCCTATAAAATTCTGAAACAGGCGACCGTCTCGTTTGCGGTCGACAATATTCTGGACAACCGGTATTTCTCTTATTACCGCTGCCCGGGACGTTCCTGGTTTGCGGAGTTGACTATGAAATTCTGATATGACGATAAAAAACGGAAAGAGAGATTCCAAGATTATAAAAAGGATGCAGGAACTCTAAGGTGAAAGGATCGGACTCAGTGTCTGTGAAAGAAGGATATGAAGATCATGGCAAATAAGTTTTATATCGGGGCATTGATTTTGGCGTTCCTGCTGATGGCAGGCACAGCTGACGCAAAAACAGTCACTATCAAGGACAAACTCGGCAGGGAAATTAGCTTGACCCTTCCTGTGAAGCGGGCTGTTTTCTTTCAGGCATATGAATTGTTGCCGCTTCTTGACATATGGAATAAGGTAGTGGGTATCAGCCGGTTTGCTTATGAAAACGATATTACAGTGGCCGCAAGACCTGACATTGCCCGAACCCTGCCGTCCGTTGGCGGAACAACCGATGTAAATATCGAAGCGCTGATGAAACTCAGGCCCGATCTGGTCATAAGCTGGACTTCCAGGCCCGAAAACATTACGTTTATGCAGGAAAAAGGGTTGAAGGTGTATTCGATATACCCTGACAGCCTAGCGGAACTGTATGATGTTATGCGCACATTGGGCCGGATATTCGGACGAGAGAAAAAGATCGAACGGACAATAACCAATATGGAGAACGTCTTTGGAATTATCCGCAAGAGGGTGAATGCGATACCGGACGCGCAGAGGCAAAGGACTCTGTGGATAGGTTCCCGTCCCAATGGTGTATCTTGCGGCATAGGCATTAACAACGATATCTTCAACCTCATCGGCAGCAGGAATGTAGCCGGATATATGCAAGAGCGCAATGTAGATGTTTCCATTGAGAAGATAATTGCATGGAACCCTGATGTGATCTTTATATGGGGCAACGCCAAATATGGGGTTGGAGATATCCTCGATAATCCGCAATGGCGCTTCATTAATGCCGTAAAGAACAAGCGTGTTTACAAGGCCCCTACCTGGTCCACCTGGTCGCCCCGTGTTGCGCCTATTGCCCTATGGATGGCCGCCAGGACATATCCCGACTTGTTCAGGGATGTGAAGCTTGATAAGACAATCGACAGGTTTTATCGCAGGACATACGGAATACCGTATTCAAAGGTAAGGCGCATTGAAAACTAAGCTGTCTCTGTATATAGTCATTATTCTCTCACCGTTCCTGGCCGGATGGATGGCTCTTTTCATGGGAGCGTATGACATATCTCCGATGGACACGCTGGAGCTTCTTTTCCGCGAGATCGTCCCGTTCTTACAGAATATAGACTCTCCGGAGAGGGCCATAATCATCGACATACGCCTGCCGAGGATATTATTGGCAGGACTCGTAGGGGTTGCGCTATCGGTCACGGGTGTTACTTTCCAGGGCATATTCCGCAACCCGCTTGTAGATCCCTTCATCCTCGGCATATCCGCAGGCTCCGCGTTCGGCTGCGCGCTGTCCATAGGTTTTTTCCCTCAAATGCCGATCCAGATCATGGCCTTTGTCTTCGGCATATCGGCGGTTGCCCTTGCGTATTGTATTGCAAGGACGCAGGGAGAGATCTCCAGACTGCCGCTTATCCTGTCCGGGGTGATCATATCGGCATTTTTCAGCGCAATGGTCTCCATAGTAAAGTTCCTGGTCGATCCGATGAAACTCCAGAACATCGTTTACTGGCTGATGGGGAGTTTTTCGCTTGCGGACTGGAGCTATGTGCGCATAGTCGGGATTGCTCTTATAGTCAGCCTGCTGCCCATATATCTCATGCGCTGGAGGCTCAACGTCATGAGCATGGGAGATGAAGAGGCAAAGTCGATGGGAGTGAATGTAACGAGGGACAGGATCATCTTTATCGCGGCGTCGACGGTTGCAGTGAGCGTTGCCGTCTCTGTCAGCGGAATTATCGGGTGGGTCGGACTGATGGTTCCGCATCTTGTCAGGATGATGACGGGGCCGGACCACAAAAGCCTTGTGCCGCTGAGCATGGCCGGAGGGGCCGCCTTCATGATTCTGGCGGACACGATAGCGAGAAACCTTACGAGCTTTGACCTTCCTGTAGGCATCATCACCGCGATAACCGGGGCTCCTTTTTTCATCTATCTGATGAAAAAGGGCGGCAGGGAAAGCTGGGGGAGATAGAACAGGAAAATGCTGGAGATAAACGACATACATTTCAGACATCCGGGCAGTAACGAGGAAATCCTTAAAGGACTCTCTTTCAAAATCGAGTCCGGCAATGTGACTGCCTTGCTCGGGCCCAACGGCTCTGGGAAAACCACCCTTTTCAAATGTATCTCCGGCCTGTGGCGTCAGCAAAAAGGCAGCATAATGTGCAATGGCATGGACATGGGGCCGCTATCCCCTGAACGGCGCGCAAAGACCTTCGCGGTGGTGCCGCAGGATCATGAACCGCCTTTCCCCTATTCCGTATTCGACGTTGCCCTGATGGGCAGGGCCTCGCATGTGTCTCTGTTCTCGTCGCCGTCAAAAGAGGACAGGCGAAAAACAGGAGAGGCAATGGAAATAGTGGGCATCTCTCATCTTTCGGACAGGCCTTACACAAAGATCAGCGGAGGAGAGAGACAGCTTGTCCTTATCGCAAGGGCATTGGCGCAGGAAGCTCCATTGATGATACTTGACGAACCTACGTCTCATCTGGATTTCAGGAACCAGGTATTGATACTGAAGAAGATCAGGGCCATTGTGAAACAGAAGGGGCTGACGGCGCTGGTGACCCTGCATGATCCGAATCACGCCTCTCTCTTTTCGGACCGCATTGTTATGCTCAATGCCGGGAAGGTGATCGCCGACGGACCGCCCTCGGAGATAATTTCACAGGAAAGCCTGAAGGCCCTGTATGGCGTGGATGTGGACATAATCCCCCATAACGGATCGAGCGTAATATGTCCGAGGATTCAGGTATGATCGCTATTTCAGCGCTTACAAAGCAGTACGGCGAAATAACTGCGCTCAGGGACCTTACTCTGGATATTGGGCAGGGAGAGGTGTTCGGCCTGCTTGGCCCCAACGGCGCGGGCAAGACGACTACGATAAAGATGCTCACATTGTTAAGCATGCCGACTTCCGGCAAGGCGGAAATAGACGGATTCGATATTATGACGGGCCGGCAGGAGATAAAAAAAAGGATAAGCGTTGTGCCTCAGGAAAACAACCTCGACAGAGAACTAACTGCCCATGAAAATCTTCTTATCTACAGCATGCTCCATGTGGTAAAAGACCGTGAGCGCAAGATCAGGGAATGCCTTGAGCTTGTGGACCTGTGGGACCGAAGGGACAGCGTCGTTTCAAGTTTTTCGGGAGGCATGCAGAGGCGTTTGCTTATTGCACGCGCGCTGCTTACCGACCCGTCCGTCCTGTTTCTCGACGAGCCGTCCATTGGTCTCGATCCTCAGATAAGGAGACATATGTGGGACATCATACGCAAAACGCGCATAGACGGGCGCACTGTTATTCTGACCACACACTATATAGAAGAAGCGGAGGCGCTTTGCGATCGCGTCGGCATTCTTGCAAAAGGATCGCTGATCGCGCTCAACACGCCCGCTAACCTAAAGGCCGAGATGGGCGCGTATGTTGTGGAGTATGTGAATGGGGACGGCAGGCTTATACAACAGATGTGTAGATGCCGCAAAGAAGCGAATCTTGTGGCGCAGAGAATAGACTGCCGTGTAACCATACGCGAATCGAACCTTGAAGATGTCTTTATCAGCCTGACCGGCGAGAGGATAGAAGAATGAACCGTTCAAACTGCTTTATCTGCCTGGACTGCTTTTTTGGGGGCTGGTATCCCATATTCCTGCGCGAGATGCTGTTGTTCAGGCGCAAGCTCCTGAAACTCGGCTATCTCTTTTCAGCAATGGTCTCGCCGCTGATCTATCTTGCCGCGTTCGGGCTTGGGCTCGGCAGGAGTGTCCGGATAGAGGGCACGGACTATCTGAGTTTTCTCATCCCAGGGCTGGTAGCCATGAGTTCGATGAACAATTCATACACTTGGGTGGCGAGTTCGCTGAATCTGAACCGGCTATATTTCAAGACATTCCAGCTGTTTGTGCAGGCGCCTATCAGTTCGTCCTCCATCATGATCGGAGAGACCCTTGCAGGCATGGTAAAAGGCCTTTTTGCCTCTGCGCTTATAATCCTGACCGCAATGCTCACGCCTTCATCGTTCTCTATAGGGCCGATCTTTATCGGTGCGCTTCTGCTGAACTGCTTTCTGTTCGCAAGCCTCGGAGTGATTACCGGCATGCTGGCCAAATCCCATGAGGACACCTCGACTTATAACAACTTTTTCATAATGCCCATGGCCTTTTTTACGGGGACTTTTTTCCCTGTAGACCAGTTGCCCGCGGTCCTGAAATGGATTATCTATGCGTTTCCGCTGACGCATACCAATATCCTTATGCGCCAGAGCTCTCTTGACGGTAACGGCCTGATTTCCTTGCTCGTTATGATTTGCTATGCCGCTGTTTTTTTTGTATATGGCTCTTTCCTGATAAGGAGATATAGTGAGTAGAACCTGGAGGTTGCTATGAAAATCTGCACAATAATGTGGTCCAATTATCTGCCGCTGCTCAAAGAGGCTGCGGATGCATTGAATATCCGCCTTTCATCTTTCTCGACCAAGCAACTCGGCGTAAAGCCGGGCATGATCGATTCCCTGAAATCAGAGATGAGAGAAAGCGATCTTGTCCTGCTATACCGCACCAATGATTCGTTCTGGGACGAAATGGAGCCGGAACTTCAGGATTTGAGAGAACGTATACCTATGGTCGTAATCGGCAGCGATCCGTCATATTGGGCTCTTTCCACAGTCGCGCCTGAAGTGGTCGCTACGGCATACCGCTATATGTTCTATAACGGCAGGGACAATATCGGCAATATGCTGAGATACCTTCTTCACAATCTGTTTGACGATACGCTTGTGTATGAGGAGCCGAAAGAGATCCCCTGGCAGGGGATATACCATCCTGCCTCTGATCAGGTGTTTCAGGACATCGATTCATATCTGCAATGGTATGAAAAGCATATGTCAAAGAAGCCGGATTGTTTTGCCGGCATTCTCTACTCGCGCTCTGCCTGGGCGACCGGCAATCTCGATATAGAGAAGTCTCTTATTGCCGCCCTTGAAGAACGCGAGATCGGCGTCATACCGGCATTTCTCTATGCCGTGAAAGACCCCGGAACCGGCAATCTGAGCGGCGTTGAGGTGGTTGAACGTTTTATGTTCAACGATGGCAAGCCTGTAGTAAGCGGGGTAATTAAGCTCAGCAGTTTTTTCCTCGGCCAGTCTCGCGGAGAAACAAAGGCTGCAGATGCGCCGTCGGGCGCCGCTATGATGAAGCGGCTTAATATCCCTTTGTTCTGCCCTGTGACTTCGTACTATAAAAACGAAGAGCAGTGGCTTGAAGACCCGTCGGGCCTCGGCAGGCAGGTGGCGTGGAGCATAGCCATGCCCGAGTTCGAGGGTGTCATTGAGCCTATGGTTATAGGAGCTTCACGCGGCATGGATAATCCTGAAGAAGAATCGTACAGGGCCATTTCAGACAGGATTTCCTGTTTTGCTGACCGCGTCTCAAAATGGATATCCCTTCGCAACAAGGCGAATAAGGGCAAGAAGATTGCCTTTATCCTGCACAATAATCCCTGCGCCTCGGTAGAGGCCACTGTTGGCGGGGGCGCGCATCTCGATACCCTCGAAAGTGTTGCGGATCTTCTGAAAAGGCTGAAACAGGAGGGGTATGACGTAGAACCTCCCGCCGACGGCAAGGAGCTTATCGATAACATCATGAACCGAAAGGCTATATCCGAATTCCGCTGGACCACTACCGATGAGATAGTGGACAAGGGCGGCGTTCTGGCGCGGATATCGAAGGAGCATTACGAAGAGTGGTTCAGGGAACTGCCCGAAAAGACCAGGACCCGGATGAGCGAGGCGTGGGGGAATCCTCCCGGCGAAGAAAAGGACGGTATACCTGCGGCAATGGTGCATGAAGGGGACATCCTCGTAACAGGTGTGCGGTATGGCGACGCGGTAGTATGCGTCCAGCCCAAACGCGGTTGCGCAGGCGCAAGGTGCGACGGCCAGGTCTGCAAGATACTTCATGATCCGGACGTGCCGCCGCCGCATCAGTATATTGCGACTTATAAATGGCTCTCACGCGACTTCAGGGCTGACGCCATTGTGCATGTCGGCACGCACGGCAATCTTGAATTTCTGCCGGGCAAATCTACCGGGCTTTCGTCCGCATGCCTGCCGGACATCGGCATAGACACCATGCCGCATCTCTATATTTATAACGCGGACAATCCTCCGGAAGGGACCATCGCAAAGAGGCGCAGCAAGGCGGTCCTCGTCGACCACATGCAGACCGTGATGGTGAAAGGCGAATTGTACGGCGATCTCGACCAGGTCGCGCGCCTGCTCGACGAATACATGCGCTTCCGCGACGCCGAGCCTGCCCGCGCCCACACCATCCAGCACATGATCATGGCCCAGGCAAAGACCCTTAACCTTATGGATGGAAAGGAGCTGACCCACGATAATTTCAAGGATTATGTCGATGAACTTCATAATACCCTGCAGACATTGAAGAATATGCATATACCCAAAGGCATGCATACCTTCGGCCGATTGCCGGAAGGAGAAAGGCTTGGAGACTTTGTTTACGCAATAGTCCGCTTCGACACTGCCGCAGGATCGCTTAGATGGCTCATGGCGCGGCTGATCGAACAGAACGAGAGTCTCGATGAAGAGGCGCTCCGTGAACAGGCCGATGAAGAATGCAGGCGGGTCTGCCACAGGATGGTTCTGGACAATGATGCGCTTAATGAGGCCCTCGGAGAGCAATATGCGATAACCGGGGAATTGGCGCAATATATTCCGCATCTTGAACAGGCCATCGGCGATATTATCAGGAATGTTCGCGCCACCGACGAACCGGGAGCTCTCCTCAACGGGTTCAGGGGCGGATATATAGAGCCCGGCCCCTCGGGCCTTATTACAAGGGGCCGGCCTGATATCCTGCCGACGGGACGCAACTTCTTTTCGCTTGATCCGAACCGGATACCAACCCCTTCCGCCTGGGAGATCGGCAAGGCCCTGGCGCAGAAAACGCTCGACAAGTATCTGCATGACGAGGGCCGCTATCCCGAAAGCATCGCCTTTTACTGGCAATGCACGGACATCATGTGGTCGGACGGCGAAGGCATGGCGCAGATCATGTGCCTGCTCGGGGCCAAACCGAAATGGAGCGGAAACGGCAGGCTCAAGGGGTTTGACGTCATCTCATTGTCGGAACTCGGGCGCCCGCGCATTGATGTCGCCATCCGTGTTTCAGGGATAACAAGGGACAATTTCCCTTCCTGCATTGATGTGGTGGATGAGGTCATACAGACGGTTGCGATGCTTGATGAACCTTCCGAGATGAACTACGTGCGGCGGCATACGCTCGAACGCCTGAACGGGGCGTCTCCGGACAATGCCGGGGCAGTGAGGGCCGCGACCTACCGGCTTTTCGCAAGCATGCCCGGGACCTACCAGGCGGGCACACAACTGGCGGTATATGCCTCTGCCTGGAAGACCGAGAAAGACCTGTCGGATGTCTTTCTGTACTGGAACGGGTACGCATACGGAAAGGATGCATATGGAGTCCCGGCGCACAAAAGCCTGCAGGCGAGCCTTAAATCGGT
>JGI20214J51088_10000843_pt1 | contig 20904 bp, 14 predicted proteins | sample WetSurMetagenome_FD_51088 | JGI IMG/M metagenome (IMG submission 51088) | reverse complement strand
GCGTTACTTTCAATGAAGGCACGGCGCGGTTCGACATCGTCGCCCATCAGGGTGGTAAAAATCTGGTCGGATGAAATCACATCCTCAATCTGCACCTTCATCAACCGGCGCACCTTGGGATCCATGGTGGTTTCCCACAGTTGGGCGGGATTCATCTCCCCCAGACCCTTATAGCGCTGGATGCTCATTCCGCGTTTGACTTCGGCAAGGAACCAGTCCATCGCCTCGCGGAAACTTTGTATGGGTGCTTCCTTCTCGCCGCGTTTGGCGCGGGCGCCCAGACCAATCAGGTCACGTAAAAGATCGCCGACCTTGACTAGTTGGTTGTAATCGCCGGTTTCGAGGAGATCCGCTTCCAGGAAATTGACGTAAGCGTTGCCGTGGGCATGGCGGGTGATCCGCAAGCGATAGCTATCTGTTTCGCTGATGTATTCGGCGGCCACTGCGAATTTATGNGCGTCCAGTGCGGCACCCAGGCTGGCCTCGCTCAGCATGGCCNCGCCGCTGTCGGCCAGGCTCAGACGCGGAATGCGCATCAGGGCCTGCAAGACGTCGTCCGGCAGCAGGCGGGCCAGGCGATCGCTCACCGCTTCGGCGAGGAAATATTCGCGCGCCAGCGTTTCCAGAGCATCTCCCGTGATCGGCATAGCGCCATCCATCGGCGTCAGTTCGGCGTCTTTCATCGCCTCCGCCATCAGGTGTTCCTTCAGCGCATGTTCGTCCTTGATGTAGCGCTCGGAACGGCCATGTTTGACCTTGTACAGCGGCGGCTGCGCGATGTAGATATGGCCGCGCTCGACCAGTTCGGGCATCTGGCGGTAGAAGAAGGTGAGCAGCAGGGTGCGGATGTGGGCGCCGTCGACGTCGGCATCGGTCATGATGATGATACGGTGGTAGCGCAGCTTGTCCGGATTGTAATCATCCTTGCCGATGCTGGTGCCAAGCGCCGTGATCANCGTGGCGATCTCCTGGCTGCCGATCACCTTGTCGAAACGCGCNCGCTCGACGTTNAGAATCTTGCCCTTCAACGGCAGGATCGCCTGGAACTTGCGGTCGCGTCCCTGCTTGGCGGATCCGCCGGCGGAATCGCCCTCGACCAGATAAATTTCGCATAGGGACGGATCCTTTTCCTGGCAGTCCGCCAGCTTGCCAGGCAGCCCCAATCCGTCCATCACTCCCTTGCGGCGGGTGATTTCACGTGCCTTGCGTGCGGCTTCACGTGCGCGTGCGGCATCGACGATCTTGGCGCACAGCAGCTTCGCGTCGTTGGGGTTTTCCAGCAGGAATTCGGACAGTTTCTGGCCAACGACTTCCTGCACCACCGGCTGAACTTCGCTGGATACCAGCTTGTCCTTGGTCTGGCTGGAGAATTTTGGCTCGGGCACCTTCACCGACAGCACGCAGGTAAGGCCTTCACGCATATCNTCGCCGGTGGTTTCGACCTTGGCCTTCTTGGCCACCTCGTTTTCCTCNATGTATTTGTTCAGTACCCGGGTCATCGCCATGCGCATTCCGGTAAGGTGCGTACCGCCGTCGCGTTGCGGAATATTGTTGGTGAAGCACTGTACGGTTTCCGAATAGCTGTCGTTCCACTGCATCGCGACTTCGATCGTCATGCCGTCCTTCTCGCCGACAGCGTGGAAGATCTTTGGATGCAACACCGACTTGACCCGGTTCATGTAGTCGACAAAACCCTTGACGCCGCCGGAATGCGCGAAATTTTCGGTTTTTCCATCGCGGTGGTCGATCAATTCGATCTTGACGCCATTGTTGAGAAAAGACAGTTCACGGATGCGCTTGGCGAGGATATCGAAATGGAATACAACCTGGCCGACGCCAAATATTTCTTCATCTGCCANGAAATGCACTTCGGTTCCGCGATTCCGCGTTTCGCCTATGACCTGCATCGGTGAAACTTCGACTCCGTTCTGAATTTCGATCGGGCGGTCGAGCACCTTGCCTTGATTGAAAGTCATCGCATACTTCTTGCCGTCACGACGCACCACGAGCTTCAGCCATTTCGACAGACCATTGACACAGGAAACGCCGACGCCATGCANGCCTCCCGAGACCTTGTAGCTGTTCTGATTGAACTTGCCGCCGGCGTGCAGCACGGTCATGACGATTTCCGCCGCGCTGCGCTTGGGTTCGTGCTTGTCGTCGAATTTGATGCCGACCGGAATGCCGCGCCCGTTGTCGGAAATCGAAATCGAGTTGTCGGGATGGATGATGACCTTGATATCGTCACAGTAACCGGCNAGCGCCTCGTCGATGGCATTGTCCAGAACTTCGAATACCATGTGGTGCAAGCCTGTGCCATCGGACGTGTCGCCGATATACATGCCGGGGCGCTTGCGCACGGCTTCCAGACCTTCCAGCTGCTGGATGCTGTCTTCGTCGTATCCGCCGTTGGCGTTGCTGTCGGGCTTGTCGCTCATGGTGTTGTTACCCCGCATGGGGCATTCCTGTCAGTTGTTGCTGAGTGAAATCGGTCGTGCGTGACGAACTTAGATGCGCATGGGCATCACGACGTATTTGAATCCTGCTTCGCCTTCGCTGGTCAGCAGCATGCTGCTGTTGGCGTCGCCCAGCGACAGCGTGATTTCGTCGCTATTGACCGCGCCAAGGCCGTCCAGCAGGTAGGTGACATTGAAGCCGACGTCGAGCGGATCGCCGTTGTAATTGACCTCGATCTCATCGGCGGCTTCTTCCTGTTCGTTATTGTTGCAGACGATGCCCAGCGTGTTTTCGCTCATCACCAGGCGCACGCCACGGAATTTCTCGTTCGACAGAATTGCGGCGCGCTGCAATGCCTGCATCACGCTCTGGCGGTTGGCCTTGAGGTGGCGTGGCTGGTTGACCGGAATCACGCGCTGATAGTCGGGGAATTTGCCGTCGACGACCTTGGTTACCAGTTCGGTTCCGGGCAGCGTGATGGTGACTTGGTTGGCGCCGATGCGCAGAGCGACCGCATCGTCCACATCGTTCAGAAGTTTGGACAGTTCGACCACGGTCTTGCGCGGGATGATGACTTCACGTGCTTCGACCTCCGTCTCCAGTTCGGTTTCGGCATAGCTCAGCCGGTGACCGTCGGTGGCCACCACACGCAGTTGCTTGCCACCCAGAACCAACAGCATGCCGTTGAGGTAATAGCGGATGTCCTGGCTGGCCATGGCGAACTGCACCAGCTGCAACAGACGCTTCAGCGTTTTTTGCGGCAGGCGGATCGCTTCGCCTAAGCCGGCACCGGTCTCGACACGCGGAAAATCGGCAGCCGGCAGCGTTTGCAGGGTGAAGCGCGATTTGCCTGCACTCACCACGACCTGGCTGTCCTTGGTGTCGAGCTTGACCTTGGCGTCGTCGGGCAGCGCACGCACGATGTCGAATAGCTTGCGCGCGGCAATGGTGATTGCAAAGTCTTCGCCCACCTGCGCGCCAAGCTGCGTGCTGATCTGCAATTCCAGGTCGGTGGCCAGAACGGTCAGCTTGTCGCCTTTTTTCTCCAGCAGGAGATTGGACAGGATAGGTAAAGTGTGACGTCGTTCGACGACCCCAACAACCGCAGACAGGGAAGTTAGAAGAGCGTTGCGTTCGCTTTGTACTAATAGCATTTATATATTCCTGAGAATCATAATAAAGGCGGTCAAAATCTGGGGGTATGTCTTTTTATTAAATTAAATCAATCGCTTGTTATTGATTTTTCGTTGTGGATAAATCCTTGGCAGATGGGGATGAGTGGGGATGAATATTCCGCTGCGTGCTCCTGACATGATTTATTCACATTTCATCCTCAGCCAGTCAGGCTTTGTAATAACACCAGATAATCACGCCCGATATCCACTTCGGTTTCACGCAGTTCGGCCACCTTGCGACATGCGTGAATGACCGTGGTGTGGTCACGTCCACCGAACGATTCGCCGATTTCCGGCAGACTCTGGTTGGTGAGTTCCTTGGCCAGCGCCATGGCGATCTGGCGAGGGCGCGCCAGGTTTCGTGTTCTTTTCTTGGAAAACATGTCAGCGACCTTGATCTTGTAAAAATCGGCGACTGTTTTCTGGATATTTTCGATCGATACGATGCGCGAGGTCGATGCAATGAGGTCACGCAAGGCCTCTTTTACAAGCTCCAGGGTGATGGGTTTTTCGTGGAAGCGCGAGAAAGCGATCACTCGCTTCAAGGCGCCCTCCAGTTCGCGCACATTCGAGCGCACCTGCTTGGCGATGAAAAAGGCGACATTCTCGTCGAGCTTGACGTTTTCTGCCTGCGCCTTGGCCAGCAGGATGGCCACCCGCATTTCCAGTTCAGGCGGCTCGACGGCAACCGTCAAGCCCCAGGCAAAGCGCGACTTCAGACGATCGTCCAGGCCGCTGATTTCCTTCGGGAAGGTATCGCAGGTGATGACGATCTGCTTCTTGTTTTCGATCAGCGAGTTGAACACGTAGAAAAACTCTTCCTGGGTGCGGTCCTTCTTGGCCAGGAACTGGATATCGTCGATCAGCAACAGATCCAGCGACATATAACGCCGCTTGAGGTCGTCAAACTGCTTGTTGAGGTAAGCCTTGACCACGTCATCTACATAATCATTGGCGTGAATATAGCTGATGCGCGCGTTGGGATTGGCTTGACGAACGGTGTTGCCGATGGCCTGCAGCAGATGGGTTTTGCCCAGCCCCACCCCACCGTAGACAAATAGCGGGTTGTAAGCGACTCCGGGGTTGTCGGCGATTTGCAATGCAGCGGCACGCGCCAGCTGGTTGGCGCGTCCCGAGACGAAATTGTCGAAAGTAAACCCTGGGTTGATGCGCAGCCCCATCTGGATAGGTGCAGCGGCACTTATGGGTGGGGGCGCTGATTGAACGNCAGAAGTTGGGGAATGGGATGGCCGGCCAGCTGNATTTTTTTTCCCCAGCGCGTAGGTAATGGCCACAGGACGAGCGTAAAACTCCTGTGCCCAGACGTCGATGTGATCGGCAAATTTTTCTCGCACCCAGTCCATCACAAAATGGTTGGGCGCCAGAATCCGCAGGTCTCCGCCGGCATCGTCAAATACCAGGGGCTTGATCCATGTACTGAATTGCTGCTGGGTCAGATTGGCGCGAAAGCGCTCTTGACAAAGGTCCCAGAAGGAATCCATAGGTGTGTGGGGGGAGGTAGGAAGCTGCATGGGATTCAAGGCTGAATCTTACTCTGCTTCGGTTAGGTTATCCACAGGCAGGAAATTGCTGGGAGTGGTCTGCCAAGTCAAACTTGACACCCCCCCGGGAGGGCTGGTCTAATACGCGGTTTTTCAACAGATTTTTTGTTTGGCCGATCCGCTCAGGCGGTAAAAAGGCCAGCCCTGCCAGAAAGGAAACGCCATGAAACGCACCTATCAGCCCTCAACCGTCCGTCGCAAGCGCACCCACGGATTCCGTGCCCGCATGAAAACCAAGTCAGGCCGTGCCGTGATCAATGCACGTCGTGCCAAGGGTCGCGCTCGTCTGGCTGTCTGATCAACGCGTCTCCTAACAAAACGGGTGGCGTGCCCTTCCGCGATGCGCGGCTGGTCAATAAAGCCGATTTCGATCGGGTGTTTGCCGACAGTCAGCGCGCCCGAACAGACTATGTGCTAGTGATGGCGCGCCCCAACCAGGCGGGTTTTCCCCGGTTGGGCATGATCATCGCCAAGCGCCTGCTTGCGCGTGCGGTGGACCGAAACCGCGTCAAGCGATGCGTGCGCGAAAGCTTCCGGCAGGTCTTACTCGAGTTGCCCGCTTGTGATTTTGTTGTTCGTCTGATCGCCAAGCCTGTGCCGGGTGATGAGGCACGCGATTTGTCACGCACATTCAAACGTGCAGGCCATCGTGCCATGGCAAAATGGCCCCCCGTGGTGTCAAGCGAATTGCCGATAGCCACGCCGGAATCCCCTCCCAACTAAACAGCGTCCCGTTACATGGATAACCAGCGGCTCATTCTTTTTATCGTCTTTTCCTTCTCGCTGCTTTTGTTGTGGGAGGCCTGGCAGGATAAAAACGCACCCGTCCCAACCGGCCCGACGGCCGCGAGCTCCCCGGCCGTGAACGCACCTCCCACGCCCAGCCAGGGGCTGAGCGCGCCGGCCGTCGCGCCCGCCCTGACCGAGTTTGCCAAAGGGCCGCGCGCAGTGGTCGAAACAGATGTGTATCGGGCTACCATCGACGCCAATGGCGGCGACCTGCGCGAACTGCAGCTGCTGCCCTATCGCGAGACTGAAGACAAGACAAGTGTCTTCACGCTGTTTGAATCCAACCAGACGCGGCCTTATCTGGCTCAAAGCGGGCTGGTCGGCAAAGGCTTGCCGACGCATCGCAGCGTTTTTCAGCTTAATCCAGGCACTTACCGCCTAATCGGCGGTGCGGCACAGCTGGAGGTTCCGCTGGTTTGGGACGATCCTGCCACCGGCGTGCGCGTCGAAAAGACTTACATTTTCAAGCGCGGCAGTTATCAGATCGCTGTCAGAACACGCGTAATTAACGGCGGCACCCAGCCCCTCGACCTGACCCCGTATTACCAGTTCACCCGCCACGGCGAAGCCCCGCGCGGATCATCTTACTTTCTCCATACCTACACGGGCCCGGCGATCTACACTGACGCCAAGAAATTCCAGAAAGTCGCGTTCAAGAATATCGAGGAAGGCAAGGCTGATTTCGAGAAANCGGCCAGCAATGGCTGGGTGGGGATGGTGCAGCATCACTTTGTGGCGGCGTGGCTGCCCGAAGGCAGCGTNAAGCGCGAGTATTACACGCGTGCGTTGGGTAACGGGCTGTATTCGGCCGGCGTTATTCTGGCCGAGGGCACGCTTGCGCCGGGACAGCAAAAGACGTTCACGGTGCCGCTGTATGCCGGTCCGCAGACGCAGACCCTGATGGAAAAAACAGCGCCCGGTCTCGATCTCTCACGCGATTACGGCTGGCTCACCCCGCTGGCGTATCCCATTTTCTGGGCGCTGGCAAAAATCGAGCGACTGGTCGGAAACTGGGGCTGGGCCATCATCATCCTGACCATTCTTCTCAAACTGGCGCTGTATCCGCTGTCGGCCGCTGGCTACAAGTCGATGGCCAAGATGAAGAAGCTTACTCCGCGCCTGCAGAAACTGAAGGAAACCTACGGCGACGATCGCGCCAAGCTGCATCAGGCGATGGCGGAGATGTACAAGACCGAAAAGATCAATCCGCTTGGCGGCTGTCTGCCCATCCTGATCCAGATTCCGGTATTCATCGCGCTGTACTGGGTGCTGCTNGCAGCGGTGGAAATGCGCGGCGCGCCTTGGCTGGGCTGGATCACCGATCTGACCGCGCCCGATCCGTGGTACATCCTGCCGGTCATCATGGGCATCACCTCCATCCTCCAGGTCAAGCTCAACCCGCAGCCGATGGACCCGATGCAGGCCAAGATCATGATGATCATGCCCGTTGCATTTACCGTGATGTTCGTGTTCTTCCCTGCGGGCNTGGTGCTCTACTGGGTGGTCAACAACATTTTGTCGATTGCGCAGCAGTGGGTAATCAACAAACAGGTTGGGGGCGGTGACAAACCCGTCATCGGCAAAGCCTGACCTGATCGCCGCCATTGCCACCGCCCCCGGGCGGGGCGGGGTGGGGGTGGTGCGGGTGTCGGGGTCTGACATCGTCACGCTTGCCACGGCCATTCTCGGTCGCGTCCCCGTAGCGCGTCACGCCACGTATAGCCGATTTNTAGACGTTGAAGGCGGAGTGCTCGATGAAGGCATTGCGCTTTATTTTGCTGCGCCTCATTCCTTCACCGGCGAGCATGTGCTGGAGTTGCAAGGGCACGGCGGGCCGGTAGTGCTGAATCAGATCCTTCAACGCTGCCTTGAACTCGGCGCGCGATTGGCCGCGCCGGGTGAATTCACCCNGCGCGCCTATCTCAACGGCAAACTCGATCTGGCACAGGCCGAAGCAGTGGCGGATGTGATCGATGCCGCGTCAAGCGAGGCAGCACGCTCGGCAGTGCGCTCGCTCTCTGGCGCTTTTTCCGCACGGATTGTCGAATTGGTCGAGGCGCTGATCCGCTTGCGCATGCTGGTGGAAGCCACGCTCGACTTTCCCGAGGAGGAAATCGACTTTCTGCGCGACGCTGATGCCTTCGGCCGGCTGGACGCCATCGACGTCGGTCTGCAGGCGGTGCGCAGGCAGGCTCGGCAGGGCGCACTGCTGCGCGAAGGGCTGACGGTGGTGCTGATCGGCCAGCCGAATGTAGGCAAGTCGAGTCTCTTGAACCGGCTGGCCGGGTTCGAGGCGGCAATCGTCACCGAGATTGCCGGCACCACCCGTGACACAGTGCGCGAGGCGATCCAGATTCAGGGCGTGCCGCTACACATCGTCGACACAGCCGGACTGCGCGATACCGACGATGCAGTAGAAAGAATTGGCATTGCACGCACCTGGGCGGCAGTGGAAAAAGCTGACGTGGCGCTGCTGCTGGTGGATGCCGCGCACGGCCTCAGCGGGCACGAGGCGGCAATACTGCAACGCTTGCCCGCAGTGACGCGGCTAACCATCCACAACAAGATCGACGTCACTGCCGAGGTGCCGCGTGTGATGGGCGACGAGGTTTGGCTGTCCGCAAAAACAGGAGCTGGGATGGAGTTGCTGCGCGGCAAGCTGCTTGAAGCGGCCGGCTGGCAGGCAGCGGGCGAGGGTGCTTTCATGGCGCGCGCGCGCCATCTCGATGCACTCGGCCGCGCCGACGGCCATCTGGCCGCCGCGCGCGCGACAGCAGCGCAACTCGAGTTGTTTGCCGAAGAACTGCGGCTGGCGCAGTCGGCGTTGTCGGAGATCACCGGAGAGTTCAGCGCCGACGATTTGCTGGGTGAAATCTTCAGCAAGTTCTGCATCGGCAAATAAGCGACTTCCAGGTCTTTCGCCCATGCGCGGCAGCGCTTATGCTTGGCGCGTGTTTCCCTCTTCAGGATTGCCAGAAATGCTGACCTGGCGCGGCATTGCCGACGAACTCAAAACCCACCGCGCACAGCTGCTGCAGGCAAATTTCGTGGCGCTGCTGGCGGTGATGGCTGCGGTGCCGGTGCCGCTTCTGCTGCCGCTGATGGTCGACGAGGTGCTGCTGCGTCACCCCGGGAAGATGGTCGCCATCATCGGTGCAGCGTTTCCGGCATCGTGGCACGGCCCGGTTCTGTTCATTGGCGTGGCACTCTTGCTGACCGTAGGCTTGCGGCTTGCCTCNATTCTGCTCAACGTATGGCAGGGACGCACCTTCTCGCTCTTGGCAAAGGAGGTGGTGTACCGCATCCGGGCGCGCATGCTGGCGCGGCTTTCCAGAATAGCCTTGTCGGAATTCGAAACCGTGGGTGCGGGGCGGGTGACCTCGCATTTCGTTACCGACCTCGGCGCCATCGATAGCTTTCTCGGCGCATCAATTTCCGGGTTTGTACTGTCGGTGCTGACCCTGGTAGGCGTCGCAGCGGTGCTGTTCTGGATGAACTGGCAACTGGCGCTGTTCATCCTGCTGCTGAATCCCGTCGTGATCCTGTTTTCAACCCGGCTCGGCAAGCGGGTGAAGGATCTGAAAAAACATGAAAACCGTGCATTCGAAGTGTTTCAGGACGCGCTCGGCGAAACACTCGACGCGCTGACGCAGATCCGCGCAATGAACCGCGAAAAGCATTATCTGGCGCGAATAAATGAAAAAGCCGCCGACATTCGGCAGCATGCTGCGGCATTCGCCTGGAAGTCGGACGCGATGAGCCGGATTTCCTTTTTCATTTTTCTCGCCGGCTTCGATGCCTTCCGCGCCGGGGCGATGTTGATGGTGGTGTTTTCCGATCTGTCCATCGGTGAAATGCTGGCGGTGTTCGGCTACCTGTGGTTCATGATGACACCGGTGCAGGAACTGGTGAACATGCAGTACGCCTGGTTCGCTGCCAATGCTGCGCTGGCGCGGATCAACGCCCTGCTTGGCCTGCACAGCGAACCGCAGCATCCAGCGCTGCGCGATCCGTTCGCCGGCCAGGCTGCTGTCGGCATCATGCTCGACCATGTGAGTTTTGCTTATGAAGAGGGCGAGACGGTGCTCGACGACGTCAGCCTGAGTGTGGCGGCGGGCGAAAAGGTGGCGTTGGTGGGGGCATCCGGAGGCGGCAAGTCGACCCTGGTGCAGGCGCTGCTGGGGCTGTACCCGGTGAAGTCCGGGCGCATTGTCTATGGTGACGTGCCGGTGACCGAAATCGGCTGGGAAAAGGTGCGCGAGCATGTCGGCGTGGTACTGCAACATCCGGTGCTGTTCAACGACAGTGTGCGCGCCAACCTCACGCTGGGGCGCGANGCCGGCGACNCCATGCTGTGGCAGGCNCTGGAGATCGCCCAGTTGAAAGACATCATCGCCGCGTTGCCGCACGGCCTGGATACCGTGGTGGGGCGGCAGGGCGTGCGATTGTCGGGCGGGCAGCGCCAAAGATTGGCCATTGCGCGCATGATCGTCGCCAATCCGCAGATCGTTATTCTCGACGAGGCCACGTCCGCGCTCGACACCGAGACTGAGCGGCAATTGCATCAGGCCATGCACGCATTCCTCGCTGGCCGCACCACGGTCATCATCGCGCATCGCTTGTCGGCGGTGAAGCAGGCTGACCGTATTCTGGTATTCGAGAACGGCCGCGTAGTGGAAGCAGGCGCGCACGACGAACTGATCGGCCGAGGCGGTCTGTACCACAAGCTGTATCATTCAGCGTGAAAAAACTGCATCCACCGCGTAGTCGAAGCATTGTTATCGCTTGTGCCAAGCTGCTAAAGTTCAGCTTCACTTTTGTTAATCGTTAAGGGAATCGCTATGAAACGTACCTTATTGTCCGCATCGGCCCTGTTTCTCGTTTTATCCCTCAGCGGGTGCGGCGGCGACGAGGTGGTCGTGCAAAATACTTCGCAGAAAACCAAGGGGCAGGAATTGGTTGATCTGCAGCAGGCTTTCGACAAAGGCATCATCACCAAGGACGAATACGAAAAACAGAAGCAAATCGTCCTCGATCGCAAGTAAGCAGCATCTCTACTGGGGCGGATGGGGGCTGGATGCCCCTACCGCGAGCGGTGGAAACAAGGCTCAGCACTTCGCTTCCATAATTCTCCAAAATAATTGTGGGGGAATTAGAGTTTTCTGATACACTGAACCAGTTGTGCATACAGCAGTGGGCAGGCGAATTTATTGCCGCCGTGCCTCGGGACTGTTCTCACAGCCCCATCGTCTTCGACCTCTCAATTGTGCCGCCGGTTATTTTTCGCAATCGGCAGTGACAAGTCTTGTGGTTGGCGCCGATGTGATCGACGCGACCCGTTGGGCGTTTTCATGACGCCGCATATTTCCGGTTCGTATTTTATGACCTGTCTGGTTTTGGACCGGGCGCAGGTTTATTTTGCGCATTTGGGCGCACTGAAAAAAGGTTTGCCATGAGCTTTTCCGAACTGGGGCTTGATCCCCTCATCCTTAAATCCGTTTTGGCTGCGGGCTACGAAAATGCCACGCCGGTGCAGATGCAGGCGATACCCGCCGCGCTGACCGGACGCGACCTGCTGGTGTCGTCGAACACCGGCAGTGGCAAGACCGCGGCGTTTCTGCTGCCGTCGATCCAGCGCCTGCAGGCCGAACCGACCATCAAAAGCATGGGCCCGCGTGTGCTGGTGCTGACCCCGACGCGCGAACTCGCGCTGCAGGTCGAAAAATCCGCCATGAAGTACGGTAATGACCTGCGCCGTTTTCGCACCGCCTGCCTGGTCGGCGGCGCACCGTATGGCCTGCAGCTCAAGCGCCTGTCGCAGCCGGTGGACGTGGTGGTGGCGACGCCTGGCCGCCTGATCGATCACCTTGAACGCGGCAAGATCGATTTCTCGCGTCTGGAAGTGTTGGTGCTCGACGAAGCAGACCGCATGCTGGACATGGGTTTCGTCGACGACATCAAGGCTATTGCCGCACGCTGCCCGAGCGAACGTCAGACGCTGCTGTTCTCGGCTACGCTCGATGGCGTGGTGGGCAATCTGGCGCGCGAACTGACGCGCGACGCGCAGCGTATCGAAATCGAAGCCGTACCCAAGCAGGAAGCCAAGATCGAGCAGCGCCTCCTGTTTGCCGACAACATGGATCACAAAAACCGCCTGCTCGACGCGCTGCTGCGCGATGTGGAGATGGTACAGGCGATCGTGTTCGCCTCGACCAAGCGCAGCACCGAGGAAATTTCCGATCTGCTGGCCGAAAGCGGCTTTGCCTCAGACGCGTTGCATGGTGACATGCAGCAGGGCCAGCGCAACCGTGCGCTGCAACGCCTGCGCGAAGGCCGCACCAAGGTGCTGGTCGCCACCGACGTTGCCGCACGCGGCATCGACGTGGCGGGCATCAGCCACGTCATCAATTTTGACCTGCCGCGTCAGGCCGAAGATTACGTGCACCGTATCGGCCGCACCGGCCGTGCCGGTCGCACCGGCATCGCCGTCAGCTTCGCCGGCATGCGCGAAGGCGGGCTGGTGAAAAACATCGAGCGTTACACCGGCGACCGTATTGAAGTGCATACCCTGCCGGGGTTGGAGCCGACGCAGAAACCGAGCGCAGGCCGCCCGGCAGCAGGCCGTCCGTCGGCTGGCCGCCCGCGCAGCAATGCGAGTCCGCGTAGCGGCGGGTTTGGCGACAAGCGCAGCGAACCGCGCAGCTACGGCGACCGCCCGCCGCGTGGAGACAGTCGCGACAATCGTGATCGCGGCTATCGCGCTGACGCGCGTCCGAGTGGCGACCACCGGCCGGCTCGCAGCGATGCGCCGCGTGGCAACCGGTTTGAGAATGCCGTGCGTGGTCCGTCCGACGTGCCCCGCATGACCAGCGATCGCCCGCCACGCGGCGAAGGTTATCGCGGTGCCGCAGTGTCCGCGCCCAAAGCCGAAGTCAACGGCAACAGCGTTGAATATTGGGAAAAACGCGAGCGCGAGGCCAAGGCCAAGGCCGCAGCAGCCCGGAGCTCCGGCGCACGCGCCGGCCAGCCGCGCAGCTACGGCAATGAAAACCGTGGCGGAGGCAATCGCGTCGGGGTACGGGGACGATTCAAGGACTGACCGTCTGAAAACCAGGCGATAAGGTTGGAAAGAAAGGGGGTTTCACGTGAAACCCCCTTTCTTCGTCCGCGCGTCGCGGGTTACCTGAGCCGCACGATTGCCACCATCGCCCCATAATCCGGTAGCCCGCGCTGAAAGTATACGATCGCCGGGGCTTCGTACTGGATGGACAGCCGGCCCCTGGTGTCCACCATTGCGACCATGATGCGATCGATCGGCAGCCTGAGGTCATTCTTGTAACGGATATGCCGACGAATGGCGGGCTTGCCCCCAACATCACGGGGGTATTGGAGAGCTCCTGGGGTCAAAGTTCGCCAGCACCAGGATTGTAGCGATAGGCGGACAGGTCGGCTTCCAGTGCGGCCGGGCGCAGATCGGCGGTGGCATCGATAAAACGCTGACGCGCCACTTCGCCACCGCTGGCATCCTTGACCAGCTCGCTGTAGTGATCGATGTGTTCCGTCCGGCAGTCTGTTCAAATACGAACATCTGGGGCGGCAGCACGACTTTTTTCGGACATGCGCCGGCATTTTTCGTAAATGCCGGGTTGATTGCGCTCATGGCGGCAAGTGTTGGCGTTGCCATTACACTTATGGCCATGAGCATCCCCGTGCACACGAATCGCCGCATCATGCAAAACGCCAAAATGGGGCTTCACCCCAAGATAAAGCCACTAACCGGTCAACCAACCGCGCCCTTGGCAGGGCGGTGGGTAAGTGAGCGTGGCCTGCTGCTAGAGACGGGTGACGCAACGCTGGAACGTTACGAAGCGTTGTTATCGAAGAATTTTGAAGAATTAGAAGACATGATCCCCGCAGATGGATGCCTGTTGCTGGTCATTCGTCGAGGCGCGGCGGTGTCGGCGCATTTGTGGGCGGCATTATCGACGCCGCTGGCTGAAACATCGGCAATAACTGGAAAACTGCGTGAAATCGCCGTTGAGTATGGTGGATCGTCCGGCCCAGACTTGCAGGCATTGGCCGAACGGGCCGGAATGGGGGTAGAGGCTTATATCAGCTGTCACGCCGCCGCGGAATACACCGTCGCCTTTTTGGGGTTTCAGCCCGGATTTCCTTATTTGCGCGGGTTGCCTCCCTCCCTGCACGCTCCGCGCCGAAAGTCCCCGCGGGTGAGGGTTGCGGCGGGCAGTGTGGCGATAGGCGGAGAATATACCGGTATCTATCCAACTGGCGGACCCGGGGGGTGGCAGATTATTGGACGCACGACAGCCATATTGTTTGATCCTCAGCGTGACGCGCCCGCATGGTTGATGCCCGGCGACCGCGTGCGATTTGTGCCCCAATGATCGAGGTGCTACGGGCCGGCCTGTGCGACCTGGTGATGGATCAGGGGCGACCGGGCCTGGGCGCGCTTGGCGTGCCCGTCGGCGGCGCGACCGACCCGGCGGCACTGGCGGCGGCCAACCGCTTGGTGGGCAATGATGAGGCGGCAGCGGGTCTGGAAATCACGCTAATGGGGCCGGCCCTGCGGTTTCGGGCGGGTGGCGTGGTGGCGCTTACCGGCGCGCGCTTTGGGGCAGCGCGCAGCACTGGTGCGGCGGTGGCATGGAACGACACGATGGTTATGGGTGCAGGGGAGACCCTGACACTCGACGCGGTGGAGGCGGGCAGCCGTTGCTGGCTGGCATTTCGCGGTGGACTGGCAGTGCCACAGGTGATGGGCAGCCGCAGCACCTACTTGCCAGCCAGGTTTGGCGGGTATCAGGGGCGGGCGCTACGGGCGGGCGACGTGCTTGAATGGGGCACCCCTGCGGGCGACTTGCATTGGCTGCGTGCGCAGCCTACTTTCGCCTTCGAGCCCGAAGCGCCACTGCGGGGGGTGGCGGGACCCCAGGCCGGCTTATTTGACGATGCCGGGCTGGCGGCGTTTTTCGGTGGCATCTATCGGGTGGATGCAGCATCCGACCGGCGCGGGTTGCGCCTGAGAGGGCCGAAAGTGACGTATGTGAGAAAAGAATTGCCATCGCAGGGGGTTTTGCCCGGAGCGATACAGGTCCCGCCCGATGGTCAGCCGATCATTCTGGGCTGGGATGGGCCGGTGACCGGGGGCTACCCCGTAATTGCCGGGTTGATCTCCGTTGATTGGCCGCGGCTGGCACAGTTGCGGCCAGGCGATGCGGTGCGATTCGCAACCATCGATGCCGAAGCCGCACGTTCTCTAGCTGAATTCTCGACCTGGAGATTCGAGGAGTTGGCATGATCGAATTGAATGCCGATGTCGGCGAAGGCNATGACGACGCCAGCCTGATGCCTTATCTGGCGCGGGTGTCGATTGCCTGTGGCGGCCATGCCGGCGATGCGGTCAGCATGGAAGCCGCACTTCGGCTGGCGGCCAAGTATGGCGTGGCGGTAGGCGCCCACCCAAGCTATCCGGACCGCTTGCAGTTCGGCCGGCGCCCGCTCGATGCATCCGGGAAGGAGGTGGTGTCCTGGGTAACGCAACAGATCGAGACCTTGGCCGAGCATGCCGTGCGACTCGGGCTACGGCTGGTGCATGTCAAACCGCACGGCGCATTGTATAACGTGGCGTCGCACGATGCGGGTGTGGCACGGGTGGTCGCCCAGGCGGTGGCAGCATTGGACCCGGCGCTGGTGTTGGTGGGCTTGTCCGGATCGCAACTGATCGAGGCAGGCCTGGAAGTCGGATTGTCCGTGCTGAACGAGGCTTTTGCAGACCGGCGCTATCAACTGGACGGGCAGTTGGTTTCACGTGAAACCCCGGGTGCTCTGATAACGGACCCTGAAACGGCTGCCCGGCAGGCGCTCGCGTTCGCCCAGGGCGAGGGTGTTGTCACATTGAGTGGCGAAGCCGTCTATATTCGGGCCGATACGCTTTGCCTGCACAGTGATACGCCCGGGGCAATAAAAATCGCCGAGGCGGTTCATGCCGTGCTCAATCGCGGATAATGCTGACCCTCTGCTTTTCGTTCCCCGATCATGCCCCTTATCACCTTTGACCGACTTGAACTCGCCTTTGGCCATTGGCCGCTGCTGGACGGCGCTTCGCTGGTCGTCGAGGCGGGGGAGCGCATCGGGCTGATTGGTCGCAATGGCACTGGCAAGTCAAGCCTGCTGAGGATTATCGCCGGAATCAATTCACCGGATGCAGGTGAGGTGTGGCGCAAGCCCGCCCTGAAACTTGCCTATGTGCCGCAGGAGCCGCAGTTTCGGCCCGGACATACGGTGTTCGAGGCGGTGGCCGAGGGCGTCGGCGCGGCGCAGACGCTTCTGGCCGAATACCATGCGGTGGCGCATGCAATGGCGGATGGCGACGAGACGGTGTACGCTGACTTCGAGCGGCTGTCGCATGATCTGGAAGTGGCCGATGCCTGGCGGCTCAACAGCCGGGTAGAGGAAACCCTGCAACGCCTGACCCTGGACCCCGACCGCGCGGTCGATACCCTGTCGGGCGGACTCAAAAAACGTGTTGCGCTGGCACGCGCACTGGTCACCGACCCAGAATTGCTGTTNCTGGACGAGCCCACCAACCATCTCGACTTCGCGGCCATCGAATGGCTGGAAAGCCTGCTCAACGACTTCAAGGGCGCGTTGCTGTTCATTACCCATGACCGGCGCTTCCTGGACAACGTCGCCAACCGGATTATCGAGCTCGATCGTGGCCAGTTACGTGAATATCAAGGCAATTTCACCGCATATCAATCCAAAAAGGCCGAACAGCTTGAAATTGAAGCGGTTCACAATCGCAAGTTCGACAAATTCTGGAAGCAGGAGGAAGTCTGGATCCGTAAAGGCGTGCAGGCCAGGCGCTGCCGCGACGAAGGCCGGGTGCGGCGACTTGAAGCCTTGCGGCTGACCCGCGAAGCGCGCATCAGCCAGACCGGGCAGGTCGGCTTTCAGATCGACGCGGGCGACCGCTCCGGCAAGGTGGTGGCCGAGCTCGAGCACGTTACCTACGGCTACGACAATCGCATTCTGATTCGCGACTTTTCAACCACCATCCTGCGTGGTGACAAGCTGGGGCTACTCGGCCCCAACGGCGCCGGCAAAACCACCCTGATCCGGTTGATTCTGGGCGACCTGCAGCCGCAGTCTGGCAAGATCAAACAGGGTACCAAGCTGGAAGTCGCCTATTTCGACCAGTTCCGCAACCAGCTGAACGACGAGGCGACGCTGATCGACACGATTTCGCCGGGCTCCGATTTTGTCGAGATCGGCGGGCAGAAAAAACATGTCATCAGCTATCTGGAAGACTTTCTGTTCCCATCCGAGCGGGCGCGGGCCAAAGTGTCGGCGCTGTCCGGCGGCGAGCGCAACCGGCTTCTGCTGGCGCGGTTGTTTGCGCGCCCGGCAAATTTGCTGGTGCTGGACGAGCCGACCAACGATCTCGACATAGACACCCTGGAATTGCTGGAGCAGCTGTTGCAGGATTACAGCGGCACCGTTCTCATCGTCTCGCACGATCGCACATTCCTGGACAACGTCGTCACCCAGTCCATAGTGTTCGAGGGCGACGGCAAGCTGACCGAGATCGTCGGCGGTTATGCCGACTGGCTCGACTGGCGGCAACGCCAGCAACGTGCAGCGTCTGAAAGCGCACAGGCAGCGGCGTCAAGAACATCTGCCCCGCCCGCACCGGCGAGGCCTGTACCCAAGAATAAGCTCAGTTATAAGGAAGCGCGCGAACTTGAAGCCCTACCGGCGCAGATGGACGCGCTGGAAGCCGAGCAGGCACAGATCGCCGAACGGCTGGCCGACCCTGCGCTGTATCAGTCCAGCCCGCAAGATGCCGCTGCGCTGCATGCCCGCAGCGAGGCCATCGAGGCCGAATTGCTCGCAGCGCTGGCGCGCTGGGAAGCGTTGGAAGCCAAGTCTGCCGCAGCCTGAGGGGACGCATTTCCATGCATGCAAGGCGCGGAGCCTTGTTTCACGTGAAACCGAAGCAGGCAACAGGTAGAATGGCGACCATCATGAAATTCCCTGAGTCCTTCGATGTCATCGTTGTCGGCGGCGGCCACGCCGGCACCGAGGCCGCGCTCGCGGCCGCGCGTATGGGCGTAAAGACGCTGCTATTGACGCACAACATCGAAACGCTGGGGGCGATGTCGTGCAATCCGTCGATCGGCGGCATCGGCAAGGGACATCTGGTCAAGGAGGTCGATGCGCTGGGCGGGGCGATGGCGCTGGCCACCGACGAAGCGGGGATCCAGTTTCGCACGCTCAACTCCTCCAAGGGCCCGGCAGTACGCGCCACCCGCGCCCAGGCCGACCGCGTGCTGTACAAGGCGGCAATACGCCAGCGGCTGGAAAACCAGCCCAACCTTACACTGTTCCAGCAGGCGGTCGACGATCTGCTGCTCGACGGCGACCGCGTCGTCGGCGTGAAAACCCAGCTTGGCATCGTATTCAGCGGTCGTGCGGTGGTGCTCACCACCGGCACCTTCCTCGCCGGTCTGGTGCACGTCGGGCTGGAAAACTTCCAGGCCGGGCGCATGGGCGATCCGCCAGCGGTGTCGCTCGCCGCACGATTGCGCGAGCTGAATTTGCCGGCTGGCCGGTTGAAGACGGGTACCCCGCCGCGCATTGACGGCCGCACCATTGATTACAGCCAGACCCAGGTGCAATCGGGGGACGACCCGGCACCGGTGTTCTCCTTCATGGGCGATGCGGCGATGCATCCCGCGCAACGACCGTGCTGGATCACGCACACCACGGCGACAACGCACGAGATCATCCGCGGTGGGCTTGACCGCTCGCCGATGTATACCGGCGTGATTGAAGGGGTGGGNCCGCGCTATTGTCCGTCGATCGAGGACAAGATCACCCGCTTCGCCGACAAGGCTTCGCATCAGATCTTCCTCGAACCGGAGGGGCTGACGACACACGANATCTACCCCAACGGCATTTCGACCTCGCTGCCGTTCGACGTGCAGCTCGCCATCGTGCGCTCGATTCCGGGGCTGGAACACGCGCACATCCTGCGCCCTGGCTACGCCATCGAATACGACTACTATGACCCGCGTAACCTCAAGGCCTCGCTCGAAACCAAGTCGATCGCTGGTCTCTTCTTCGCCGGGCAGATCAACGGTACCACAGGCTACGAAGAAGCTGCCGCGCAGGGTCTTCTGGCTGGCATCAATGCGGGACTGCAGGGGTGGGAAAAGGATGCCTGGAGCCCGGGACGGCACGAGGCCTACCTCGGTGTGCTGGTCGACGACCTCATCACCCGCGGCGTCTCCGAGCCCTACCGCATGTTCACCAGCCGCGCCGAATACCGCCTGCAACTGCGCGAGGATAATGCCGACATGCGGCTGTCCGACATCGGCCGCAATCTGGGCGTGGTCGACGACGTGCGCTGGGATGCTTTCAACCGCAAGCGTGACGCGGTTGCGCGCGAAACAGAGCGGCTGAAAGCGACCTGGGTCAACCCGGCCATCCTGCCCGCCGAGGAGGCCACCCGACTGATCGGCCAGCCGATCGAGCGCGAATACAAGCTGTTCGATCTGCTGCGACGGCCCAACCTGAACTACGCGCAGGTGCTCGCGCTGCCGGGCGGCGGCGCAGGGGTGGAGGATGTGCGCGTTGCCGAGCAGGTCGAAATCGCCGCCAAGTACCAAGGCTACATCGACCGCCAGAACGAGGAAGTCGACAAGCTGCGCGAGCAGGAAGCCCTGCGTCTGCCCCACGATCTTGACTACAGTCGGCTCACTGGCCTGTCGATGGAAGCGCGCCAGCGCCTGCAGAAATCGCGGCCCGAAACGCTGGGCCAGGCCTCACGGCTGCAGGGCATCACCCCGGCGGCGATTTCGGTGCTGTTGGTATACGCCAAGCGCGGCTTCAAGCCCGACGAGCAGAAGAAAAGCGCATGACCGCCGAACAACAACTCGCGGCNGGAGCCGCCGCGCTGGGGCTCACATTGCCCGAGGGCGCCGAGGCGAAGCTCCTGGCCTATCTGGCATTGCTGGACAAGTGGAACCGTGTCTACAATCTGACTGCGGTGCGCGACACCGAACGCATGGTCAGNCATCACCTGCTGGATTCGTTGGCGGCGGCGCCTTTCTTTCCAGGTGAAACCGTGCTCGACGTCGGCAGCGGCGGCGGTCTGCCGGGGATTCCGCTGGCAATTGCGCGACCAGACTTGCGGGTGACGCTGATCGACAGCATCGCCAAGAAAACCGCTTTCCTGNTGCAGGCGAAGGCCGAGCTGGGCCTGAAAAACCTGCATGTGATCACCGGACGGGCGGAGGATTTCCGCCCTGAAACAGGATTCGACGTCGTTACCTCGCGTGCGTTTTCCGACCTCAAGGAGTTCGTCACACTGACCCGCCACCTGCTCAAGCCGGGTGGCCGCTGGCTAGCGATGAAGGGCTTGTATCCGCACGAAGAGATCGCTGTGCTGCCGGCGGGCGTGAAAGTGAGCGCTGACCANGCGTTAGTCGTGCCGGGGCTGCAAGCGAGTCGCCATTTGATAGTTCTGGAGTCGGTTTGATGGCAACAATACTGGCGATGGCCAGCCACCGGGAGGGAAAATGGTGAAAATAGTGGCNATCGCCAACCAGAAAGGCGGTGTCGGCAAGACGACGACGGCGGTGAACCTGGCTGCGAGCCTGGCCGAACTCGGGCAGCGCGTGCTGCTGGCCGACCTTGATCCACAGGGCAACGCGACCATGGGCGCGGGCATCGAAAAGCGCACCGCGCTGCCGACCGTGTACCAGATTCTGCTCAACCAGGTGACGCTGCGCGACGCGCGGATGCGATCCGGACCGGGCCATTTCGACGTCATCCCCGCCAATCGCGAACTCGCGGGCGCGGAAATCGACCTGGTGAATCTGGAGCAGCGCGAC
>JGI20214J51088_10000840_pt1 | contig 21006 bp, 17 predicted proteins | sample WetSurMetagenome_FD_51088 | JGI IMG/M metagenome (IMG submission 51088) | reverse complement strand
GAGCTGCAACTGTTGCACAAAGTAATAATCCTCGGTAGTCATGCCTGCCACAAAATCTTCAATGGTCATTTGGGTATTGAGTTCACCCACCATCTTGAGTTCACTCAGTTTTTTGTAGGTGGTAATGGCATTAAATCCCTGAAAGAGGGTCCAGTCGAACGCCACTGCCGCAGTTGCAGTAGTGTTGTGTATGTTGTTGAGGGAAGAATCTCCTCCTGCATAGTAGGTCTGGTTTGTGGTATTAATGGTTCCTCCGTATCGGCCACTTACATCAATGGAGGGTAGGAGACCGGCATTGCCCGGAGTGAAATTTTGATCCGCAATAATTTGGTTATTTCTGGCGATCAGGATGGAGAAGTTCTTTTCAAGCCCTGTAGTGATGCAATGGTTCAAATCATAGGTTACCTGTGCCGATAAAGAATAGGTAATACCCAGGGTAGTCAGAATAAAAGAAATGATCCTATTCATTGCCTTTTTTTGTTTCATTGGAAATAAGAAGATAAATGGTTGGAACAACAAACAGTGTAAGGAAGGTGGAAAGTGTCATACCTCCGACAACAGCTATACCCATGGCAACGCGACTCTGGGCGCCTTCACCAAGGCCAAGGGCTAATGGCAGAATCCCGAAGATAGTAGCCAAACTGGTCATTAGAATTGGTCTGAATCGGGCGGAAGCTGAATATCTGATGGCTTCCAGTTTTGAATACCCGGCTTCCTTTCTTTGATTGGCAAATTCAACAATCAGAATGCCGTTTTTTGACACCAGGCCAATCAGCATGATGATTCCAATTTGGCTGAATATATTCATGGTTACATCAAAATACCACATAAACAGCAGGGCCCCGGTAAGTGCAAGGGGAACAGTCATCATCACAATGATGGGATCCTTGAAGCTTTCAAACTGGGCGGCAAGCACCAGGAAAATCAGGATCAATGCCAGGGAGAATGCAAACATCAGGCTGGAGGAGCTTTCCTTGAAATCTTTTGAGTCGCCGGCAAGAGCGGTACGAAAAGTATCGTCCAGCACTTCTTTAGCAATCTTATCCATTTCATCAATTCCCTGACTGATGGTTTTTCCTTTTGCCAGCCCGGCTGAAATGGTAGCAGCAACAAAGCGGTTATACCGGAATAACTGGGGAGGGGCTGTGCTCTCGGTTAATGAAACAAGATTATCAAACTGGATCATATCTCCGCTGTTATTCCGCACGTAAAGCGACTGGAGGTTCATTGGCGTATTGCGGTCTTCCCGTGCCAGTTCACCCAGAATTTGGTATTGTTTGCCATTCATGAAGAAATAACCGAAACGCTGGCCGCTTAAAGCCAATTGTAATGTTTGTCCGATATTCTGTGTGGAAACGCCCAACAAATTAGCCTTATCCCTGTTGATGTTAATCTGAATTTCCGGCTTGGTAAATTTAAGGTTCACATCGGCCATTACAAAGGTGGGGTTATCGTTCACCTTATTCATAAATGCGGGAAGCACTTCACGGAGTTTTTCAATATTCTCAGCCTGGATAACATATTGTATGGGCTGTCCGGCACGCCGGCCGCCAAAAGTTGACTGCTGAATAACACTTGCCCTAGCCTTTGTTTTGGTCACCATCTCCGATGTAAGCATGTCGGCAATATCCTGCTGTGATCTTTTGCGTTCTTTGGCGTCCTTCAAAACAATCCGGACATTTCCGGAACCACTTCTCACCAGGGTTGTAATACTTTCTAATTCAGGAACAGCTTTTTCCACGGTTTTACCAATATCTTCCACATAATCCAGTGTGTATTCATAGGTAGCTCCTTCAGCCATGGTAACATTGATGCTTACCTGCGACCGGTCTTCCAACGGAGCCATTTCAGCAGGTATATTTTTCCAGAGGAAAACGATCAAAACCATTGCACCAGCCAGAATGCCCCAAGCAATCATTTTCTTTCCAAGGAAGGAATCGAGACTTTTTTGGTATCCGTTATTCAGTCTGATAAAGAAATCTTCTGTTTTCCTATACATCCAGCCATGCTTACTGTGTGCTTTCAACATTTTAGTGGAAAGCATGGGGGTAAGGGTAAGCGCTACAAAAGCAGATATGGCCACTGCACCTGCCAGAACAATACTGAATTCACGAAACAACCTGCCGGTCATTCCCTCAAGAAATACAATGGGGAAAAACACGGCAATCAGGGTAATGGTGGTTGCTACAATGGCAAAAAATATTTCATTGGAGCCTTTTATCCCGGCTTCATAGGGATCCATTCCGCCCTCAATCTTCACATAGATGTTCTCCATCATAACAATTGCATCATCCACAACAATACCAATGGCTAGAACAATAGCCAGAAGCGTAAGGACGTTGATGGTAAACCCGGCTATGTACATGATGAAGAAAGCGCCGATAAGTGAAACCGGAATAACAATAATGGGTATGAGGGTTGTTCTCCAATTGCGCAGGAAGAAAAAGATGATGATCACTACCAATCCGAAAGCGATGAGAATGGTATCCTCCACTTCTTTGATCGAGGAACGGATATATTCGGTATTGTCAAAGCCAATGACCACCTCTATATCTTTGGGAAGATCCTTCTTCATGAATTCCAGGCGCCGGTATACTTCATCGGTGATATCAATATGATTGGCTCCCGGTTGTGGAATAATAACCGTAGCTACCATAGGAACGCCGTTCATTTTCAGAATGCCACGAATATCCTCAGGTCCCAATTCAGCCCGGCCCACATCGCTTACACGCACTACCTGATCACCCGATTGTTTAATGATCAGGTTGTTGAATTCTGCTGGTGTAGTCATCAAGCCAAGTGTTCTGATGGTAAGCTCCGTGGTATTGCCTTCAACGCTGCCTGAAGGAAGCTCGACATTTTCCCTGCTTATGGCATTTCTGACATCGAGGGGTGTCATCCCGTAACCTGCCAATTTTGCAGGATCGAGCCATAAGCGCATAGCATAGCGCTTCTGCCCCCATATACTAACGGCGCTAACTCCCGGTATGGTTTGCAATTGCTCTTTGAAGGTAAGCTCTGCAAATTCAGAGAGTTCAAGTAACGATCTTCTGGTACTTTTAATGGCCAACATAATGATGGGGTTTGCATCTGCATCGGCCTTGGCAACAACCGGTGGATCCACGTCACTTGGCAATAACCTTTGTGCCTGTGAAACTTTATCGCGAATATCGTTGGCAGCAGTTTCCAAATCAACACTGAGTTCGAATTCTACGGTAATATTGCTGCTACCCTGCTTACTCACGCTGGTAAGAGTTCTGATGCCCGGAATGCCGTTAATGTTTTGTTCCAGCGGTTCGGTTATCTGGGTTTCAATAACATCGGAATTGGCTCCCGGATAATTGGTACTGACCGTAATAACCGCAGGGTCAACACTGGGAAACTCCCGAACTCCGAGATAGGTGAGCCCAATGATTCCAAACAATACAATAACCAGGGAAAAAACCGTGGTCAGCACCGGGCGTTTTATACTTGTTGATGAAAGACTCATTTCGGTGTTTATATATTACTGATTCATAACCAGGGTATCGAGTACCACAGGCAATCCTTCTCTGAGTTGCAGAATACCCGATGTTAACAAGGTATCTCCAAACTTCAGCCCGCTCTGTATCTGAATCCTTGATTCAGTTCTTAGTCCCGTTGTTACCTTAACCGAAGTGGCTTTCCCCGATTTAAAAATGAAAACCTTTTCCCCATCCATTTCAGGTATGACCGCCTCAGTAGGTATAGCAATGGTATTGCTTAATTGTGATAGCCGGAGGCTTATGCTCGCAAAACGACCCGGTTTCAATTCTTCCCTGCTGTTGGGGTATAATGCCCTTACACCAATAGTGCGGGTGTTGATATCAATTTTAGGATCAACAGCATATACCGTTGCCTTAAATACATTGTTGTTGCCATCAATTTTGAATTCAATGGGAAAACCCGGTTTTACTTCACTGGCATATCTTTCGGGTATGGAAAATTCAATTTTCAGGGGACTGATTTTAACGAGCCTTACAATTTTGGTGGCAGGCGATGCATAGCTGCCTTCGCTGAGCAACCTGAGTCCAACAACACCATCAAACGGTGCCCTTAGTTCGGTTTCTGCTATTCTTGCCTGTATCAGCATTATATCAGCCTCAATCGCCTGAAGTTCGGTGGCTATCTGATCATAGCTTTCACGGCTAATGGCATCCTTTTCCAGCAGACTACGCTGACGGAACTCCTTCTCTTCGGCTAGCTTTCTTTGGGCCTCCAGTTTTTGCGACTGTGCCTGTAACGGTTTGTCGTTCATTTTTGCCAGCAAATCACCTTTTTTAACCCGAGTGCCTTCCTTAAAATAAATGGCCGCAATCTTGCCCGAAGTTTCAAACGACAAATCCACTTCTTCATCGGGAAGGATAGTCCCCGAACTGTTTTTCATTTCGTTCATCTGAACCGGGGCAATGATGAATCCGCTGGCCAGCAACGGTTGTTTACCGAACATACTCCCCCCCCGGTTTCCACCCGGCTTATTCCCTTTCTCCTGATTGCTGAATGCAGGCTTTATCTTGGGATAGAAAACAATAATGGCAAGCAATACAATAATTAAAACAGTAAAAACAATCCGGAACCCACCCTTTTTCATTGATTTTCAATTTAATTTATGCTGATATTCATATGAATCGAACAAAAGAACTATGTTTGACAGGAAACATACTGCGGCAAAATTAGCCAAAGATTCCGGTAACCTGATGAGAAATATACAAACTCTTTTATTGTATAGACATACACAAGAATTTTCAGATATTGTTTAACTTCATCAAAAAAACCATGGAAGAATCAAAAATGAAAAAACACGTTATCCTTGTAGCGGCATTACAAATTGGCTTTAGCGTAATGGGTATTATTGGCGCCACAGTACTGTATTTTATCTTCTCTTTTGCCGCAGGTTTTGTTGAAGATGTGGATATTGCCGGAGCAGTAATTAATTTTATCGGTACCTTTTTGCCTTCAGTGATCATACTGGCATCATTATTAGGACTAATAGGGGGCATCGGACTTCTGAGCTTTAGAAAATGGGCAAGGATGCTGGTAATGATCATGACTTCACTGGGATGTTTTGCTTTTCCTGTGGGTACCGTTATCGGCGTTTATTCCCTATGGGTGCTTCTGCAGGATGAAACGGCAAAACTTTTTAGCTGATTGCAACCTTTACGTGTAGCATAAACAATGCGCACTGCCTTATTGTTTGCCCCGAACCGGGGTTTTCTGCAAATGGCGTTATCCGGGAAAAGAATCGCGGATAAAATATTGCAGTGGGTTGTAATTGTTTGCCCATAATAGTACATTTGGGCAGGTATTCTGTACCTGATTATTTCTATTATTAATTCTTAATTACACCAGAATGAAACTTATCTTTTCTGCGATCTTAATAATGGCCGTGGCTTTCCCGTGCATCGGTCAAACCAGTCAGTTATCAAACAGAACCGATTCGGTATCTTATTGTTTGGGCGTTGTGCTGGGAGCCAGTATAAAAAGTGCGGGTATTGACAACCTCAATAATCAGGTTTTTTTGAGTGCAATCAATGATGTTAGCTCCGGAAAAAACCTGATGATAACTGCTGAACAGGCCAATATGTTTCTCAACCAATACATGACCATGCTTGGGGAGAAAAAAGTAGTGCTGAATCTCGAAGAATCCAAAAAATTTATGCAGGAAAATGCCAGGAAAGAGGGTGTGGTGACTTTACCCAGCGGTTTACAGTATAAGATAGTGAAAGACGGTGAAGGCGTTTCTCCAAAAGACACCAGTTTTGTAACCGTGCATTATACCGGATCACTGGTAAACGGTGAAGTATTCGACAGTTCAATAGAACGTGGAGAGCCTGCTCAGTTTCCGGTTAACGGCGTAATACCGGGTTGGACCGAAGCCCTGCAGTTAATGAAGCCAGGTTCAAAATGGATATTATATCTTCCTCCTGAACTTGCTTATGGCGAAAGGGGTACCCGTGGTATAGAACCAAACAGCGTGCTGATTTTTGAAGTGGAGTTGATTTCTGTTCAATAGAACACCGGTTTTACCGGAGTGAGAATAAAAAGCGTAGCCGGCCGGTCACGCTTTTTTTTATGGTTTCGGAGATAATCGTTCTATAAAGACACTTTGGTAATGCCCCCCAGAAGATATACCTGCTCCTTCACCCATTTTGCCCATTGGAGCGGAGTTCTGGTATGATCAAATGTTTCATAGGGTATGGGCCTGCCAAAAGTAACCGTAAACTGGTCGTCGCGATGCCTGAACGTTTCATCGGCCAGATACAACATCTCAATGTTGGCTTTTATACCAAGGAATTTCCTCAGCCGGGACAGCCTGTAAAAGAAGTTTGAATTTCTTCCGGTAAAGTAAACAGGAACAATATCCCGCTGATAATGCACAGCTTTGGTAATAAAGTTCTTCTTCCATTCCAGATCCATTACCTGTTTTTTGATATACCGCGAAACCATGCCTGCCGGAAAAGTTACAATCTGGGTTTCAGATAAAAAGGCTTCATGCAGTATCCCTGCCGCATTGCTGGCTTGTCGTCCGTGTTTATTCACTGGCACAAACAAAGGAGCCAGGTTCACCAGGTTCATCAGAATGTCGTTGGTCAGAATTTTGCAGTCCTTGTAATACCGGCTCATGATCACCATCATCATAATTCCGTCAAACCCACCCAAAGGATGATTGCATGCAAATACGCACCGCCTTGCTGGCTCAGGCAGGTTCTCTTCACCCTTGATCTCCATGGTAACCCTGAAGTCGTCAATTGCAGCCCTGGCAAAGTCGAGCCCGTATTTGTCACCATAGCGGTCCAGGATGTCGTTGATGTCGTCCTGATGGACAATCCTCTCGAGATACCGGTAAATAAAACCCGGCAGAAACTGGGCTATTTTAGGGTTTTTATCATGAAAAACCTTCCTGATGTTTACCCGGCTTGGTTTGTTTTGCTGCGTATGCTCCATATGCAAGTAATAATGGGTTAACAGAAACAAAAACCAAAATTAATCAAAATAGAACTTACTTGTTCCAAATCGGTCCCAATATACCCTGAGTGAACGGTGGAAAAAGTTATCAACAAAGTGGGAAATAATGGGTAAAAGTGGTATAAAGTGGGAATTATTGTATTACTTTTACTTTCCAAATGGAAAAACCGGATTCAATAAACTTTGTAGGCGACTACAACTGCAAACTCGACGATAAAGGCCGGGTATTGCTGCCCTCTGCTTTTATAAAGCAAATGGCGGGCAGCATGCAGGAACGGTTTGTCCTTAAGAAGGATATTTTTGAGTCATGTCTGGTACTTTTCCCCATGAATGAGTGGGAACGCCAGAATGAGATTCTGAGGCAAAATACCAATCCTTATAACCGTGAGCACAATAAATTTCTCCGGGGTTTTTTTAAAGGTACTGCCGAGATTACTCTTGATTCAAGCAACCGGTTGTTGATTCCGAAAAGGCTGCTGGATGAGGTTGGGGCAAAAAGGGAAATTGTATTGGCAGGGCAGTTAGGCAAAATTGAGATTTGGCCTTGTGAAACTTATGATCAGGTGGAAAGTGGCGATGAAAACTTTGCACAGCTCGCTGAAAAGATCATGGGGAATCTGAATAAGAACGATGTTTCTCCAAAATAATAACCAGGTGAATGAGCAGCTATCATATACCGGTTCTATTGAAAGAAAGCGTTGACGGATTAAACATCTCGCCCAACGGCATCTATGTTGACGTGACTTTTGGTGGCGGAGGGCATTCAACTGAAATACTGAAAAGAATAGTAAAAGGAAAGCTGTTTGCCTTTGACCAGGATGAGGACGCGGCAGGTAACCTTCCGGAGGATAAAAAGTTCTTTTTCATACAGGGAAATTTCCGCTATCTGAAAAACTACCTTAATTACTACGGTGTCCGGAATATTGATGGACTCCTGGCCGATCTGGGCGTATCTTCGCATCATTTTAATGCTCCTGAAAGAGGCTTTACATACAGGGCTGATGCAGCGCTGGATATGCGCATGAATATGAACGGGAAGATCACAGCCGAAGCTGTTGTTAATGAATATGATGGAGAAAGGCTAACCCGTGTTTTGCGTGATTATGGTGAACTACCGCAGGCAAGACGACTTGCATCGGCTATTATTCAGTCGCGCGGTAAACAAAGAATCAGAACCACCGGACAACTGATCAGCAGCATTGAATCAATGATCCCTAGACAAACCGAGAACCAGTTCCTTTCCAAAGTATTTCAGGCAATAAGAATTGAGGTTAACCAGGAATTGCAAAGTCTGGAAGAAATGCTCACAGGCGCTGCCGAAATGCTGAAACCCAAAGGACGCCTGGCTGTGATCAGCTATCATTCTCTGGAGGACCGGATGGTTAAAAATTTTATGCGGTGGGGGAACGCCCATCAGGAACCGGAAAAGGATGTATTCGGGCACAGCAATGAACCGTTTGCCCTTGTTACCCGCAAACCGGTTATCCCCTCGGATGAAGAACTGACCCAGAATCCGAGGTCGAGAAGCGCACGGTTGAGGATTGCCGAGAAGAAAGAACATGAGTAAAGAAAACCGAAATATAGATTTTACCGAGGAAGTCGGTTTTGTGGATAATCAGTCGGAACATCCGAATCAAGAGGGTTTTGACAACATCAAAGGATCTTCGGAAAAAGCCCGTGAGGATATTCCCCATAAAAAAATCCGGATAAAGGAGATCATCAATGGTACCTTCCTTGTGCGGGAGAATATGGTCCGTCAGCTTCCCTATGTGCTGTTTCTCACCTTCCTGGGAATGATTTACATCGGCAACCGTTTTCATGCCGAAAGAATGGTCAGAAAAACGGAAGAATTGAAAATTGAAGTCGGTAATCTCCGTTCAGAGCAGATTACCACTACCTCGGAACTTATGAACATAAGCCGGCCCTCACAGGTCGCTGCTTTGGTTGAGGCTAAGGGACTGGGGCTGAAAGAATCCATGGAACCTCCTAAAAAGTTGAAAAGGTAATGCAGTTTAAAAAAGAAATATTATGGAGGGTGGCCGTAGTCTACATCGCATTTACGCTGATAGGCTGTGCCATCATTTTCAGGATATTTTATCTGCAGGTTTTTGAAAAAAGCATCTGGATGGATAAAGCCAACGATTTTGCACTTAAAACCATGAATATAGCTGCCGACCGTGGCAGTATTTATGCGTCAGACGGAAGAATGCTGGCTTGTTCAGTCCCCTATTATGAAGTAAGATTTGATGCCAAATGCGAAAGCCTCACCAACAAAATGTTCAATAAAAAAGTGGACTCTCTGGCGCTCTGTTTATCCAGATTGTTTGGTGACAAATCCGCGGCAGAATATAAACGAGGTCTGGTAATGGCCAGACAGCAGGGCAAACGATACCACCTGATCAAAAATGGTGTCAACTATATTCAGCTTAAAAAGCTGAAAACTTTTCCCATTTTCAGGCTTGGCCGATATAAGGGTGGATTGGTATACATGCAGGAGAACAAGAGGGTTCGCCCACACCAGAATTTGGCAGGCCGTCTGATCGGTTATACATCAAAAGACCTGAACGGTAATGTTGTTGGTATTGAAGGGGCCTATAACGAAGAACTGGCCGGCACACAAGGCGTTAGGCTTATGCAGCGTCTTGCAGGCAATGTATGGATGCCCATGAACGAGCGGAATGAAATAGAGCCTAAAGACGGACAAGATATAATCACTACCATTGATGTTAACCTTCAGGATGTTGCACAAAAAGCTTTGTTGCAACAACTCATCTCACAGAATGCACTGTATGGAACTGCTGTGGTAATGGAGGTAAAAACAGGGCAAATTAAAGCTATGGTAAATCTGGGAAGGGATGAGCAGGGATATTATCATGAAGTGCAGAATTATGCCATTGGGGAAAGCACGGAACCTGGTTCAACCTTTAAGCTTCCTGTTCTTATCGCCGCCCTGGAAGACGGAGTTATTGAGCTTGAAGATACCATTGACACCGGTGATGGAACGTACCAGTATTACGACAAGGTAATCCGCGATGATAACCATGAACATGGCGGTTATGGAAGGATCACAGTGGAACAGGTATTTGAAAAATCGTCCAACATAGGAATGGCTAAAATAATAACCTCGGCATACAGGGACCGGCCTAAAGATTTCATCGACCGATTGTATTCAATGCGTCTGAATGAAAAACTAGGCATTGAAATAAAGGGCGAAGGAAATCCTCAGATCCGCTATCCCGGAGACAAATACTGGTCGGGCATCTCACTGGCCATGATTTCGCACGGATATGAAGTGCGGATCACCCCGCTTCAAACCCTTACTTTCTACAATGCTATTGCCAATAACGGTAAAATGGTGAAACCCTGCTTTGTCAAGGAAATTCGTTACCATGGCAAACTGGTTAAAAAAAACGATACAGAAGTATTGAAATCATCGGTATGTTCACGCTCTACTTTGCACAAGGTTAAAAAGATACTGGAAGGAGTGGTAAAATCAGGCACAGCAAGAAATCTGCAAAATTCCCAGATCAAAATTGCCGGAAAAACGGGTACCAACCAGATTTACAATAAAAAGTACGGCTACAAATCAAGCTCAGAAGTAAGCTATCAGGCTTCCTTCGTAGGATATTTTCCGGCAGATGATCCAAAATACTCGTGCATTGTAGTAGTCAACTCCCCTTCAAAAAACGTTTATTACGGCAACATGGTTGCGGGCCCCGTGTTCCTTGAAATTGCCCGGAAGGTTTATGCCACATCTATTAACATGCATCCCTTTGTTGCCAAAATTAAAGACACCGTTCCCGATTTGCCTTTCACCAAAACGGGCAACCGCGATGAACTGAAATACGCCGCCAGAAAACTCGATATTTCCATTGAGAACGGACACATTCAATCAGACTGGGTTTCCACTGAAAAAAAAGCAGAATCGGTGGTATTGAGTAAGCGTACCATAGTAGAGGGACTGGTTCCCAATGTTGTATCCATGGGGGCCAAGGATGCTGTTTTTCTACTGGAGAATGCAGGACTACAGGTTCGTTTGCTGGGACGCGGCAGTGTCCGGTCGCAATCGATTGCCCCAGGTACGCGTGTCAGAAAAGGTGAACAGATAGTATTAGCAATGTCTAGAATTTAAGCTATGAAAGTTAATCTGTCCCATATACTTAAAGATATTGAAGTAAAGAAGGTTCTTGGACCAACCGACATTTGCCTTTCGGAAATTACGTTCGATTCCCGTAAAGTGCAGCACGGTACCCTGTTCATAGCAGTAAGGGGAACACAATCCGATGGTCATGATTTTATTGCCGGAGCCATTGACTTGGGAGCACAAGCTGTTGTATGCGAAGAAATCCCCGATAATCAGATCACAGGGGTCACTTATGTACAGGTGAAAGACTCGGCCAAAGCATTGGCACTTCTTTCTTCGGCATGGTTTGGAAATCCTTCATACCGGTTAAAACTGGTTGGGATTACTGGCACCAATGGAAAAACAACAACCATTACATTGCTGCACAGGCTTTTTACCACCCTAGGATATAAATCAGGATGCTTTACCACAATTCGCAATTATATTGGTGACCGGGTTATTGAAGCCACCCATACCACGCCCGATCCGGTGCAGCTAAACCGGTTGTTGAAAGACATGGTTGATGAGGGTTGCCAATATGCCTTTATGGAAGTAAGTTCTCATTCACTTGCGCAACAACGCACAGGGGGATTGAGGTTTGCCGGAGGCATCTTCTCCAATATTACCCATGATCACCTCGATTATCACAAAACGTTTGAAGAGTACATCAAAGCTAAAAAGCTCTTTTTTGATCAGATGCCAGCTGAAAGTTTCTCGCTGATCAATGCTGACGATAAAAACGGCCGCGTAATGGTGCAGAACACCATATCTTCCGTACACTATTATGCCATCAGATCGATGGCCGAATTTAAGGCCAAAATCCTGGAAAGTCATTTTAACGGAACCCTCCTTAATATAGACGGAAAGGAAATTTGGACCCGGTTTCTGGGCGAATTCAACGCTTTCAATCTGTTGGCTGTATACTCGTGTGCAAGGCTTTTACAACAGGATAAAGAAAAAGTACTTACGATATTGAGTTCCATGGAAACCGTAGAAGGGCGCTTTCAGTATCTGCAGTCGGCAAATGGCGTAACAGCAGTGATTGATTATGCACATACTCCTGATGCCCTTGTTAATGTGCTGAAAACCATTCATCAGATTCGTCAGAAGAACGAACAAGTTATCACCGTAGTAGGAGCCGGTGGAAACCGCGACAAAACAAAACGCCCTATAATGGCACGGGCCGCAGCAGAAATGAGCGATAAAGTGATCCTTACTTCTGATAATCCCCGAAATGAAGAACCGGAAGATATTCTAAAGGACATGAAGGCCGGATTAGATGAAAATATGCTCAAAAAAACCATCATTCAGGCAGATCGCAGAGAAGCTATAAAAATGGCCTGTATGCTGGCTCAAAAAGGAGACATCATCCTGATAGCCGGGAAGGGACATGAACCCTATCAGGAAATAAAAGGTGTAAAGCATCATTTCAGCGATTTTGAAGAAGTTGAATCGGTATTCGGAATAAAACCGGGTATAAAACCATAAGGCCTATGTTGTATTATCTGTTCAAATATCTTGAAAACTTAGACATTCCCGGTGCAGGTCTGTTTAATTTTATTTCATTCAGGGCATCCATGGCAATCATTACTTCCCTGATTATTTCTACTATTTATGGAAAAAAGATCATCAGGAAACTTCAAAAGGCTCAAATTGGTGAAACCATCCGCGATCTGGGCCTTGAAGGCCAGATGCAAAAGAAGGGAACACCAACCATGGGCGGGCTAATCATCCTGATGTCCATAGTAATTCCGGTTCTTTTGTTTGCCAACCTGAAAAATGTGTACGTTATCCTGATGCTGTTTATCACCATATGGCTTGGTTTTGTTGGTTTTCTGGATGATTACATTAAGGTATTTAAAAAGAACAAGCAGGGACTCCGGGGTATATTTAAAGTATTGGCACAGATTATAGCAGGAGTAGTGGTAGGCCTTACCCTGCATTTCAATGATGCTATTGTGGCCAGGGAGCGTGTTTTTGATCAGAATGGAAAGCCCATCACCCGTATTGAGAAAGGTAAGGAAAATGAAAAGGCCCAGATCAGTTATGTAACCCGCGAAATAAAGTCGACCAAAGTAAACGTTCCGTTTTTTAAGAACAATGAATTCGATTATGCCATGCTCATCTGGTTTATGGGCGATAAGGCCCAGAAATATGCCTGGGTGGTAGTTATCATGGCAGTGATCTTTATAATTACATTCATATCAAACGGAACCAACCTCACCGATGGACTTGATGGGCTGGCGGCGGGGACGTCGGCCATAATCGGAGTTACGCTTGGGTTACTGGCATACGTGTCGGGTAACTCCATTACCTCCGACTACCTGAATATAATGTATTTGCCCAGTACCGGTGAGCTGGTTGTTTATATTGCTGCCTTCATTGGTGCACTTGTAGGATTTCTGTGGTACAACTCCTATCCTGCCCAGGTGTTCATGGGCGACACCGGAAGTCTGGCTATTGGAGGAATTATTGCCGTGTTTGCCATACTCATCAGAAAGGAACTGCTCGTACCCATTCTTTGTGGCGTATTTGTGGCAGAAAGCCTTTCAGTGGTGCTTCAGGTAAGCTGGTTCAAATATACACGCCTGCGGTTTGGCGAAGGAAGGAGAATCTTTAAGATGTCTCCCTTACATCATCATTTTCAGAAGCTTAATTATCCTGAACCCAAAATTGTTACCCGGTTCTGGATCATAGGAATTCTTCTGGCCATCATAACAGTTGTCACCCTTAAAATCCGATAAATTATGGATCGACGTGTAGTAATATTAGGTGCCGGAGAAAGTGGAACCGGAGCAGCAGTTCTGGCAAAGAAACAGGGCTTTGATGTCTTTGTTTCCGACTTCGGAAAAATCAAGGATGTATACAAAGAGATATTGACAAATTATGACATTGATTGGGAAGAGGGGAAGCATACGGAAAGACACATTCTGAATGCAGATGAAGTCATTAAAAGCCCAGGCATATCGGAAAAATCAGATATTGTTGCCTCCATCCGTAAAAAAGGGATTAAGGTGATTTCTGAAATTGAATTTGCCGGACGCTATACTCAGGCCAAAAAAATATGCATTACCGGTAGCAATGGCAAAACAACAACTACAACCCTCATTCACCATATGCTGCGTAAAGCAGGACTGAATGCGGGACTTGCGGGTAATGTCGGGAAAAGTTTCGCCATGCAGGTGGCCACAGAAAATTATGAATATTATGTTATTGAATTAAGTAGTTTTCAGCTCGACGGCATGTTCGATTTTAAAGCGGATATTGCCATTTTGCTCAACATTACACCCGACCACCTTGACCGCTATGATTACAACCTGCAAAACTATGTGGATTCAAAATTCAGAATCAGCAGAAACCTTTCCGAGGATGACTTCTTTGTGTATTGTTCAGACGATGAAATAACCATAAGGGAACTGGAACGAATTGTCACCAAGGCAAAACAACTGGGTTTCACATTAAAGGAAACGAGACAACAAGGGGCATACGTGGAAGGGGAAACCATGAAAATTGAAGTTGATGATGACCTTTTTGAAATGTCACTTGCCGAGCTATCCCTAAAAGGCAAACACAATACCTATAATTCAATGGCAGCGGGAATTGCAGGCAGTGTACTGAAAATCAGAAAGCCCATTATTCGCGACAGCCTGATGGATTTTGCCGGAGTGGAACACCGCCTTGAAAAGTTTATTAAGGTACACGGTATTGAATTCATTAACGACTCCAAAGCCACCAATGTCAATTCTTCATGGTATGCTCTGGAAAGCATGACTACTTCTGTGGTTTGGATTGCAGGAGGTACCGACAAAGGAAATGATTATTCTGAGCTTACAGAACTGGTGAAATTGAAGGTAAAGGCACTGGTGTGTCTTGGCGTGGATAATTCCAAACTGCATCAATCGTTCGACGGTATCATTCCGGAGATTGTTGATGCCGGTTCTATGAAGGAAGCAGTTCAGGCCGCTTATCGACTTGGGAAAACAGGCGATACCGTACTCCTCTCTCCATGCTGTGCAAGCTTTGATCTCTTTGAGAATTATGAGGACAGAGGAAGACAATTTAAAAAATACGTCAGAGAATTATAACATACGCAAAAACCCGGCAGACCCGCAATAATAATATATGGCCGCTTTGAAGAAATATTTTAAAGGTGATCCCGTAATATGGGCAGTAATATTGATACTGTCGATATTTTCCCTGCTTACTGTTTACAGCGCTACGGGTTCACTCGCCTATCGCTATCAGGGAGGAAATACCAGCTATTATCTTTTAAAGCACGGTACTATTTTAATGATGGGTCTGGTAATTACCTATGTTACCCACCTGATTCCCTATAAGTATTTCTCACGCATTTCTCAAATGCTGCTATATATTGCTATTCCACTGCTTCTGGTAACCCTCGTTTTTGGTGTTACCCTGAACCAGGCGCACAGATGGTTAACAGTACCGGGTCTCAGTCTGACTTTTCAGACATCTGATATTGCCAAGCTGGCCATAGTAATGTATACGGCCCGTATCCTGTCGCGAAAACAGGAAAATATCAATGACTTCAAAGGTGCCTTCAAGCCCATAATAACGCCCCTGTTGTTGGTCTGCGCTCTTGTACTGCCTGCAAACCTGTCCACCGCTATGCTGATATTTGCAACAGTGTTTATCCTCATGTTCATTGGAAGAGTAAACCTGAAGTATTTATTAGGTATGGTAGGCATCATTGCAATCCTCATTTCTTCGTTTATTGCTGTGGCACTTTCCAACGACTGGGAAGGTCGTATAGGAACATGGAAAAACCGTATTGAAAACTACATCCATCCTGAAGAAGGCGAAGACAACTATCAGGTTACTCAAGCCAAAATAGCCATTGTTAGCGGAGGTTTGGTAAAACTCAGACCGGGCAAAAGCATGCAAAGAAATTTTCTCCCACACCCCTATTCCGATTTCATTTATGCCATAATCATTGAAGAATACGGACTTGTTGGAGGTATTGTTGTTATGTCTCTTTATTTTTATCTACTGTTTCGCGCAGCAGTATTGGTAAAGAAGAGTCCTCGTACATTTCCGGCCTTTCTGGCCATCGGTCTGGCCATTATGATCACGTTCCAGGCTATAATCAACATGGCTGTGGTAGCAGACTTGCTGCCGGTTACCGGACAACCTCTTCCCATGATCAGTATGGGCGGATCATCTCTATTGTTTACCTGTATCGCCTTTGGCGTAATATTAAGTGTAAGCAGGGGCATAAAAAGCCTGCAGGAGCAGGCCGATAAGGAAGCACATCAACAAAACATACAACAGGAGGCCCATGAACAGGAAGTATATAGTTAGCGGTGGAGGCACAGGGGGGCATATCTTTCCTGCCCTGGCCATAGCCAATGAAATCAGGAGAAGGGATCCGGAGGCTTCCATTCTTTTTGTAGGCGCACTCGGCCGCATGGAAATGGAACGAGTGCCTTCATCGGGATTTCCAATTATCGGCCTTCCTGTTGAAGGGTTCAAACGAAAAATCGGTTTCGGAAACCTTGCTGTTGTGGTTAAACTTCTGTTCAGTATGTTTAAGGCATCAAAAATCATCAGGTCGTTCAAGCCCGATGTGGTAATCGGCGTTGGTGGCTATGCCAGTGGACCTTTGCTCAGAATGGCTGCGTACCACAAAATACCATCCCTAATACAGGAACAGAATTCCTATGCCGGGATAACAAACCGCCTGCTGGCGCATAAGGCAAAAAAAATCTGCGTTGCCTATGAAGGAATGCAGCAATATTTCCCGGCTGATAAAATTGTATTGACCGGTAATCCCATCCGGGAGGAAATCGTAACACATAAGATCAAAAAGAACTCGGCTTGCAGCTTTTTTGGCATCCCCGAAGACAAACCGGTAGTTTTGATATTGGGCGGGAGTCTTGGCGCCCGAACCATTAACGAGAGTATACTTAGCCAGATTAATGCCATTGAGAAAGAAAATATCAGTGTATTGTGGCAAACGGGAAAGCTTTATATAGACCAGATAAAAAAAGAACTGGATTCAAAACAGTTGAAAAATATAAGATATTTCGATTTTATCAGCAGAATGGATATGGCTTATAGCGCTGCAAACATTATCATATCCAGGGCAGGAGCGGCAACAATTTCGGAATTATGCCTGCTGGGTAAACCTTCAATATTGGTTCCCTCACCTAATGTTGCTGAAGATCACCAGACAAAAAACGCCATGGCCCTGGTTAAAAATGAGGCGGCCATTATGGTGAAAGACAGCGATGCAAGGGAAAAGCTCTTTCTTGTTACCCTCGACCTATTGCATAGCGAACCACTGCAGGAAAAACTGGGAGATAACTGCAGGAAAATGGCACTCCCGGGATCAACAACCATGATTGTGGATGAAATATACAAACTGGCAAAAGCAAAGTGAACACCCTGAATAACATAAAAAACATTTACTTCCTGGGAATAGGAGGAATAGGGATGAGTGCTCTGGCACGTTACTTTCACGTAACCGGAAAGAAGATTGCAGGTTACGACCTTACAGAAACAGCCCTTACCCAACAATTGACTGCAGAAGGCATTGCCATACACTACGAAGATTCCGTATCACTGATCCCCGATCCATTCAGTAACAGGGAAGAAACCCTGGTAGTGTTAACTCCTGCAATACCGCCGGATCACAGTGAATTGAATTTTCTGAGACAGAACCATTTCAGCATATACAAGCGGTCGGAAATTCTGGGTCAGATCACCCATGATCACCAGACAATAGCGGTTGCCGGCACCCATGGCAAAACCACGGTTTCAACCATGATCGCCTACATTCTGTCGCAAAGTGCAGATGGCTGCAATGCATTCCTGGGTGGCATCTCTAAAAATTTCAGTAGCAACCTGGTACTAAACCCTAAAAGTGATCGCATTGTAACTGAAGCGGATGAATTTGATAGGTCGTTTTTGAGATTGTTTCCTTTTGCTGCCGTAATTACCGCCATGGATCCCGATCATCTGGATATATATGGTAATGAGTCATCCATGAAAGAAGCATTTGGGCAATTCATCAGCCAAATTGACCGCAAAGGATTTCTTTTGATGAAAAACGGACTGTCTGTTACCGGAACCAGCCAACCTTCAAAAACTTTTACTTATTCATTGAACGGGCCGGCTGATTTCTTTGCCCAAAATATAAAGCTTGAAAAAGGACGTTATCATTTCGATCTGCAAGGTCCCGGAATATCAATCACTGATCTTTCTATTGAGCATCCGGGGCTGGTTAATGTTGAAAATGCCATTGCAGCTTCAGCCATGAGCGCATTGTTATGCATAGATGCCCAGGTAATTCGTAAAGCCCTTCGGTCGTTTTCCGGCATACAGCGTCGATTCGACTATCAAATTAAGCGTGAAAAACTAGTGTACGTTGATGACTATGCCCACCATCCACAAGAGATTGAAGCTACGCTCAAATCGCTCCGTGCTTTGTATCCCACGAGAATAATAACCGGTATTTTCCAGCCTCATCTTTACACCCGCACCCGTGATCTGGCATCAGGTTTTGCTGAAAGCCTTGGTTTGCTTGACCGGTTGATACTTCTTGATATTTATCCGGCCAGAGAATTGCCTATTGAAGGAGTAACCGCCGACCTGATATTCAAAGATGTACGCATCAGCGATAAAACCAGGTGCCGTAAGGATCAGTTGTTAAAAATTATTGAACAATCGGATATCGACGTTCTCATAACACTTGGAGCAGGTGATATTGATAAGTTTGTATATCCCATTAAGGAACTTTTATTGAAGCGGGACGCATGAAACAGGTTAAAAACATATTGTTTCTGTTGTTTGTAGTTGCCTACATGGTGATTATATCCGGTTTTATAAGCAACAGAGAACAAATGCAGCATATCAGCAGGGTAAAGGTAAAAATTGTGGACAGTTCCGAGAATCAATTCATACACGCTGCCGATATATATAAAATACTGAACAACCATAATTTTAACGTTGTAGGGAAAGCCTCTTCGGAGGTTGCACTCGCCACAATTGAAACGGCATTCAAGGATCGCCAGATAATTGATAAGACCGTGGTTTATATCACCGAACCGGGAATACTGCATATTGAAATCAGTCAAAAAACACCATTTGTCCGTATATTTAACAGATACGGACAAGGGTATTACCTCGACACCAAAGGAAACATCATTCCCCTATCCCATTCCGGAAGTCCTTTTGTGATTGTAGCCAACGGATTTATTGCAGAACCTTTTACCATTGGAAAGACCTTTAACATCATGGACGTCAGGCACGATTCGCTTTCCCGTTCGTTGCATACCATTTATGATGTATACCGGCTGGCCACATATATTACCAGCGATCATTTCTGGAACGCTCAAATAGAGCAGATATATGTGAACAACAAGTATGAGTTTGAGCTCATTCCAAGGATTGGTTCCCACATTATTGAGCTGGGCTATGTTGAGGACCTCGAAGAAAAATTTGACAATCTAAAACTCTTGTATCTAAATGGTTTCAATAATTTAGGATGGAACCATTACGATAAAATAAGCTTAAAATATAAAAACCAGGTAGTTTGCACTAAAATCCAATAGTATGATTCAGAGCAGAAATATTTTAGCAGCCATTGACATTGGCACCACCAAGATAGTAACCATTGTAGGAAGAATGGACGATACCGGTAAGCTCCAGATTATAGGTATGAGTAAAACCCCATCCAAAGGGGTAAAACGCGGTGTGGTTTTGAATATAGATGAAGCCGTAAGCGCAATCCGGTACACGGTTGAAGAGGTTCAAAAACAGATTGGTTTCCGGATCAGGGAAGCATATGTTGGAATAGCCGGTCAGCATATTTCAAGCTTACACAACAGGGGCTACATCCTGCGTGATTCATATGAAGAAGAAATCACCAAAGAAGATACGGACAAACTGCTGGCCGAGATGTATAAGATTTCCATTCAGCCAGGCGAAGAAATAATCCACGTAATTCCGCAAAGCTATGTGGTGGATAACGAAACAGGTGTAAAGAATCCCATTGGCATGTTTGGCAAGCGCCTGGAAGGCAATTATCATATTGTAATAGGACAAACTACCTCGGCGAGGACAATTGAACGATGTGTTCAAAAAGTGGGAATCCGCGTGAAGCAAATGATTCTTGAACCTCTGGCATCATCAGCAGCAGTACTTACCGACGATGAAATTGAAGCCGGGGTTGCCCTGGTGGATATTGGTGGTGGTACTACGGATATTGCCGTATATTATGATGACATTATAAAACATACAGCAGTAATCCCCTTTGGCGGCAATGTAATTACCAAGGATGTAATGGAAGGGTGTTCTATATTGAATAAACATGCTGAATTGTTGAAGATACAATATGGTTCGGCCCTGGGTGATTTGGCCGAAGAGGCAAAGGTTGTTGCCGTTCCGGGAATCAGTGGCCGTGAGCCAAAAGAAGTCTCCATCAAGAGCCTTGCCTACATCATTCAATCACGTATGGAAGAAATTATTGACGCTATTGTATTTCAGTTGGAAGGGTCGGATTGTCTGGAAAAACTTACAGCAGGAATTGTAATTACAGGAGGAGGTTCACAACTCCGGCATTTACCGCAACTGATTAAATTCCGTACCGGATTGGATGTGCGGATCGGAATGCCGGATGTACAGGTAAACAACAACATTTTTAAAGAAGTGAACCATCCCATGTATTCAACCAGTGTTGGTTTACTGTTTAAAGGTTTTGAAAATTATGTAGCCGAGCCTGTACAGTATATCCCCGAAAAAGAACCGGAACCTGAACTGGTTCCGGAAATGGAACAAAAGAAAGTTGATGATACAGAAAAGTCCGGACGATCATTTAGTGATATGATTGATATATTCAAAACCAAGATTGGTAATATTTTTGACGACGGTACCGA
>JGI20214J51088_10000838_pt1 | contig 21016 bp, 21 predicted proteins | sample WetSurMetagenome_FD_51088 | JGI IMG/M metagenome (IMG submission 51088) | reverse complement strand
TAATCCTCACGGACTGCGTCACATTGTTCCCAGGCGGCATCAACATCGCCCCACTCAATGTGGCGGTTAATGTTGATGTTCATTTCGCAGGTTTCGTGTAACTGAGGAGCGCCGTCCTTAATGGCTTCCATCGGGTCGAAGACTGCAGTTAACGGTTCGTATTCGACTTCAATAAGATTCAGAGCTTCTTCAGCGAGATTATCATCGATAGCGGCTACGGCAGCTACTGGATCGCCGATATAGCGGACCTTGCTGCGGCAGAGAATTTCCTCATCACACAACTCAGGGAAACGCCGCCAGATACCCTGCTTCTTACCGATGGTATCTTTACCGGTTACAACAGCTTTAACGCCGACGAGTTTTTCAGCTTTGCTGGTATCGATGCTGAGAATTTTCGCATGCGGATACGGACTTCTTAAAATCTTCCCGTAAAGCATGTTGGGAAGCACCATGTCAAAAGTGTATTGAGCGGAACCGGAAACTTTGGCCGGACCGTCAACGTTATGTACGCGATGACCGATTACGGAATACTTAGTGCTGCTCATTTGGCCTCCTTATACTTGCCGGCGGAGACATCTGTCAGCGCCCGGACGATACTGTTGTAGCCGGTGCAACGGCAGATATTGCCTTCAATACCTTCTTTTATTTCCTCTTTGTTGGGATGAGGATTTTCCAGGAAGAGTGCAGTGGACGACATTAACATACCGGGTGTGCAGAAACCGCACTGATAGGCACCATGGTCCAGAAAGGCCCGCTGAATTTGACTCAGTTTGGTATCCTGTGCCAGACCTTCAACAGTAGTAATCTCGGCTCCCTGGGCCTGCATGGCCAGTACAGCACATGACTTGGCACTATAGCCATTCATAATAATGGTACAGGCGCCGCAGGAACTATCGCTGCAACCACGCTTGGTACCGGTTAAAGACAGCTTATCTCTTAATACCTCAACCAGGAGGGTATTAGGTTCGACAAAGACTTCAACCGGATTGGTGTTAACTGTAAACGCTAATCTTTGTTTCATCTTTTCGTTCTCCTATTTCGCGTTAGCTCTGGCATAAGCCTCGGCAGCCATGCGTTCGACCATGATCTTGCAGATCTCTTTGCGGTACTCGGCCGAAGCATTGATATCAGAGATGGGGTCGCCTTCTTCTGAAGCGACTTCACCTGCTTTAGCCAGCAATTTATCGGTAATCTTGTTGCCTCGGAGGACAGTTTCGGCTTTGACTGCCCTGCGGGCGGTGGGTGCAAACGAACCGAGAGCAATGAAGACATCCTTAACGATGCCATCTTTGCCGCTTAGTGTCAGGCCGACACCAACACCGACGGTAGCCAGGTCATTGAGGATAATATTGAATTTACTGTAGGCACTGCCGGTGAAGGGAGCGGGAGCCGGGATCTGGATCTCGGTAAGGATTTCATTGTGTTCCAGAACGGTCTCGAAGTAGTCTTTGTAGAACTCATCCACTTTGACGATGCGTTCGCCCTTTACGCTGGCGATTTTTAAAGAGGCATTGAGGGCAATCAGGACGGGAGGTGGGTCGGCAGCAGGTTCGCCGTGACAGACATTACCGCCGATACTGCCGCGGTTCCTTGTCTGGACGGAAGCGAGCCGTTTTTCCATCTGAGAAAACATCGGGAATGTCTTTTGAATCACGGGTGATTTCTCGATGGTGCGATGTGTTGTAATAGCACCGATTTTCATGCCATCTTTATCATTTTTGATGTAATCAAGTTCGGAAAGGCCATTGATATCGATGACAAACGCCGGTGCGACCAACCCCTGTCTCATCATAACAAGGATGGACTGCCCGCCGCAGACTATTTTGCAGTCATCAGCATGCTCGTCGAGCATTTTGAGGGCATCTTTTAGCTTCTTGGGAGCTAAGTACTCGAATTCCTTTATCATTTAGCTTTGCATCTCCTTTATCATTTAAAGCTTTATGTTTATCTTGTAAAGTATTTTAAGCATAACCACTCATCCATTACCCTCCATTTTCCCAGTTCATCTTCAGGTATTTCACCACAATGAAATTGCCGCGTTGTCCTCACTACGTTNGGACTCCTCGCAATGACATTTTGAGCAACTAGAATGTGGGACCCGTATCAGGACAGGTTACCGGTTCAAAAGCGAAGAACACCCGTTCCATTACTTTGGTCTCTCTTTTTACATCCATCAGATGAGAGGGAATTTTGAAGACGACAAACTGAACCTCGTCTCCTTCCTTCAATTTACCGGCCGGGCAATTCAAGATACGGCTAAGCAGTCTTTTTACAGGGCTGGCATCACCGAAGTCGAGCCATGCATGAATAAGCGGAGCTTCGAAGCCCAGCGGGACGCCCCTGGCCTGTTCCACATGGAAAATAACTTTAGCTTTTTTCGGCAGGTCGATATATTCGAGGTCATCAGAGTAGCATTCCGGACAGATAACGCGGGGCGGATAAGCTACATGGCCGCATTTTTTACATTTGGTCGTGGTGAATCTGCCTGCTTTGAGATTATCGTAGAATGGGTAAATCCGGTTGAACTCTTTAGTCTCAATCGGCCAAATATCCATGGTAACGGCGTATTTGCCATCTAAAGCTGGTAATGTGCCTTCCATTATATTCAATCCTCCTTATTAATTATGACGGCTTTTAGTCTTATTTAACGGGCTCTCTGCCGTAAACTACGACGGTATGTTCAGCACAAAGACCGCTCAGGTTATGGGCCATGCCGATATNGGCACCTTTAACCTGATTCGCGGCTCTGCCCTGAAGCTGCTTCATGATCTCGGTACCNTGGCGGATACCGGTAGCACCGAAGGGGTGTCCGCAAGACAGCAGTCCGCCGTCTGTATTAACGGGTATTTTGCCCCCGATCTTTGTTTGTCCGGAAGCTACGAACGGTCCGCCCTCGCCCTTTTTACAGAAACCGATTTCTTCTACCTCGATAATTTGAGAAATGGTGAAACAATCATGAGTCTGGGCGACATCGATATCTGCGGCGGTTACTTTAGCTTTATCGAAGGCTCTCTTTACGGCCATCCTGAGGTGAGGCCAGTCAGACAGGTATTCACCCGGCCAGTTAGAAGTAACGCTGCTGACGGAAGCCTGGGCGGTACCGCGAATGTAGACCAGGGGGCGGTTCCCGCTGATTGCCTTAGCTTTTTCTTCAGTTGTAATAATACAGCATGCGGCACCATCAGTGATCGGGCAGCAATCATACAGGGAAAGCGGCGGGGTGATTGCCGGGGCTTCCAGGGCTTCCTGCATGGTCAATTTTCTCTGGTACTGGGCGTAAGGAGTAGTTGAGCCAAACTCATAGTTTGCTACTGAAACAGCAGCTAATTGTTCTTTGGTGGTGCCAAACCGTTTCATATGATCTTTGGCATTCAGGGCGAAGAATGGGGAGGGAAGACCAAGACCATGGGAACCATCCCAGTCATGGTCTACAACGTTAATTTCACTGTAATAGATCTCCCATTTTTGCGGGGTGAAGAGTTTTTCGCCGCCGGCGACCATTACCATATCGGCGATACCGCTTTCGACAAGACCGGTGGCGAGGATGATACCCGAGTTACCGCCGGCACACAGGGTATCGATCCTGGTGCACATCGCGGTGGGTTTCAACCCTAATCTTTCAGCGATTACCGGGGCGGTGTTTACCTGAGTGGATGTCCTGCCGCCGAGAGAGGTGGCGACCAATAGTCCGTCCACATCTTTCTTGTTTAAACCGGGGAGGTCATCAAAACACCTTTTGCTGGCTTCCTGGAACAGGTCAACGAAGTGAGCCTGTCTTTCTCCGAAGTTTGATACACCTGCAGCAACAATACATGCATTCCGTTTATTCATACCGTTCCTCCGTTCGGCCATTATCTTTTCGATGGAGCTAAAACCATTGTTAAACCAGGAAACAGATATAAAGAGTCCTGTCCAAAAAACAAACCAATCAATATTAACATTGTGAAATTATAAATGTCAAACAAAATAAAGGTTAAAAATAACATGTGAAAATGTGAAATATTCCCGAAATTAGCTTCGTATTTCGTCCTGAATGCCCCCAAAACGCGGTACACGGTAACGTTATATTTGTCGTGATATAACGTGANTTTTGAGCTCAAATTTTACTGACCGTAAAGTAATCAACTCTTATCAAGAACAAATNGGGTGATATTGGGTATAATAGAGCTAGAAGCTTGGAGCTTGAAGTACAGTATTGATTTAAGATTCAGGATTTGAAAATACTACAAATATTTCAATAATAATAGGGAACAAGAATAGAAATCCTAAGCACGAAATACAAAATAATAACCAGATACAAGAGACAATAACTAAGTAAATCCCAATAATCAAATTGCAATAATAAAACAATACCATAATTCTAAAATAGTATATAATGATCAAAATAGTAAGGCCCAGGAATAGGACTAATAATGTTATATGAACTTGACCTGCACCGAATGACGGTGGACGAAGCACTGTACGCGTGTGACAAATTCCTTCGCGATGCACAAATTACAGGTCTCTACCAGGTGGTTATAATACACGGCAAAGGGACCGGTGTACTGCGTGACGCCGTAAGCAGATATCTATCAAGACATNCTATNGTCAGTTCCCACCGCTATGGCNGTAAGGAAGAGGGGGGAGAGGGAGTAACTGTGGTAGAACTCAGGAGCCGAAACAATTATAAATAGCGGTCATATGAAGTATTTAATAATTAGTTCAAGGTGTTTGGCGTAAGGCAAAGCAATATAGTATTGTTGATTGTGTAATCACCAATACTATAGGGAGGAAGCCATGATAGAAAAAGTCATGTTCCATAGCATGGAAATACCGAAATTGACCCGCGGTATTGCCCGGGACACAACCGAGCTTATCGGGAACACACCCATGGTAAGATTAAACAGGGTAACGAGCGACAGCAAAGCGGAGGTGGCGGCTAAACTGGAATCGTTTAATCCAGCTGCAAGCATAAAAGACCGTATCGGAGCGTCCATGATCGTCGATGCTGAGTCACGGGGACTGATAAATAAGGATACAGTAATTGTCGAACCTACGTCCGGCAACACAGGCATTGCCCTGGCGTTTGTCTGTGCCGCAAGAGGTTACAGGTTAATACTGACAATGCCGGATACGATGTCGATGGAAAGACGGCAACTGTTGTCAGTTTTCGGAGCGGAAGTGGTGTTGACTCCCGGACCGGAAGGAATGAAGGGAGCAATAAAAAGGGCAGAACAGTTAACAGCGGACAATAAAAACTATATTATGCTGCAGCAATTTACGAACCCGGCTAATCCTGAAATTCACCGCTTGACCACTGCAGAAGAAATCTGGCGAGATACCGATGGAAGGGTAGATATCGTAGTAGCCGGTGTGGGGACGGGGGGAACGATAACCGGAATAAGCGAGGTATTAAAACAACGTAAATCCGGATTATTAGCTGTAGCCGTAGAGCCTGCCGGTTCGCCGGTTTTATCAGGAGGGAATCCGGGTCCTCATAGAATACAGGGAATCGGAGCCGGTTTTATTCCAGAAGTATTACAGACAAAGCTTCTCGATGAGATTATGAAAGTTAATAATGACGATGCGGGTACTATGGCAAGGCGTCTGGCACGGGAAGAGGGCATTCTGGCAGGAATTTCTTCCGGGGCTGCAGCATGGGCAGCGGTTGAGATAGCCAAACGGGAAGAAAACAAGGGTAAACTCATTGTAGTAATATTCCCAGATACCGGAGAGCGTTACCTATCAACATGGCTGTTCCAACCATAGCTCAAAGATCAAAAAGCAAATGGCAAAGTTAATGGAGAGAATATGACAGATAGATCTGTTAGGTTGAAGGTGTTAATAAAGGGTGCGGGAGAAATAGCCAGCGGTATTGCTTATGCNTTATTTAAAGCCGGATACCTTGTTTGTTTAACCGAAATTGCCCGACCGCTGGCAGTAAGCCGGGCTACCTGTTATTCGGAGGCGATTTTCGACGGTACCAAAACAATCGAGGGCGTGACGGCAGAGCTGGTGAACGCAGATTTCGGCAGCATAGAAGCAAGCTGGCAAAAAGGGCATATCCCGGTAATTATCGATCCGGAAACCGGAATAAGGGAGAAGCTAAATCCCCAGGTTGTCATAGATGCCAGGATGCTGAAAAGATCTGCCGATACGAAAATAAGAGATGCGGAACTGGTTATCGGCATAGGACCAGGTTTTAATGCNGGCAAAGATGTTCATGTGGTTGTCGAAAGTAACGATACTNGAGGAAATCTGGGTAAGCTGATTTACCGGGGCGAGACCGAGGCAAACACCGGAAGGCCGATAATGGTTGGCGGCCTTACTTCGGAGAGGGTGGTATGGGCATCGCAGGACGGTACATTTACCACGTCCATGGGAATCGGTGATGCAGTTAAGAAGGGACAGGTTGTCGGGGACATCGACGGCTCGGAACTAAAAGCTCCGCTGAGCGGGCATCTGAGAGGGCTTATCAGGAACCGTGTAGAGGTAACGAAAGGGACCAAGCTCATAGAAGTCGATCATATCAACCAGCCGGAAACATATTATCTGATCAGGGAGAAGATGAGAGTCGTAGGGGAAGCGGCGGCGGCAGCGATAAAAACTCAAACCTCAAAAATCAAAACCAGAAGTAAAAATTCAAAACGTCATTCCCTATTTCGTAATGATAGTGAATCCAGTGATAAACAGGTTTATGAATGTTGAGTCGAATGAGATTGCCACGTCGCCAGGGATATGGAGTTCCGGATATTTAAAGAGTTCACACTCAACGGTAATCCCTCTCCTCCCGATAAATCGGGATAAACTATAAGGGGCGTGGGAGGAATAAAGAAAGATTATTAGGCCGCTCCATAAAATGACATTATTACCATAAATCATTTTTTAATGCGGTGCTCGAGGGTACTGCGGTTGATAAGCACATGATGATGACATTTTGTGCAAGTCATGCCGATATCCGTACCCAGCTTATCTATAAGCCACTCATCGTTGCCGCACGGATGTTTTTTTTTGAGTTTAACAACATCACCCAGTTTCAGATCGACCATAATAAAAAATACCAGCACTAAATTCCAAACAAATTCGAATTATCAAAACTACCCCTCACCTTAATCCTCTCCCACAAGGGGAGAGGAGACTAAGAGAAGATAGTTCTTTCTCCCACAAGGAACGAAAGGACTAACCTTATAGTTCCCTTCCCCACAATTAGCAGGGGACTCATTTGATAGTGCCCTCTCCCTTGATCCTTCTGCAGAAGGATCAAGGGAGAGGGCGATTCCTGAAACCCCACTTTGGTCTCTAATTTCAAGCTAAATTCCCCTTTACTAAAGGGAGAGAACGAGAGGGAATTAATATTTAATTTTTAAGTTCGGGTTATGACTCTTGTCCTTCAGCTGAACGATGAGCTTTGATTTTTGCGTTATTTATGCTGTCTCTCAATTCCAGGGTGGCTTTGCGTGCCGCGACGGCGAAATCTTTGCCTTTCGAAGCGTAGAGTATCTGGCGTGAAGAATTGATAATAGCTCCCTCGCCGCGGGAATTAGTACCATTGTTGACTACGGCAGCAATGTCCCCACCCTGAGCGCCGACGCCGGGTATTAGAAAAAGCATGTCAGGACATGTTTCGCGTATCAGTCCAAGTTCTTCCGGATAAGTAGCCCCGACAACGAGTCCGATATTGCCGTTTTTATTCCATTCCAATGCTTTGCGAGCTACTATCTCAAAAAGATGTAAGGGTGCCGGAGGAACATTGCACGGCAATGATTGAAAGTCAACCGCTCCGGTATTGGAAGTACGACAAAGGATGAACACACCTTTTTCAGAATAACTCACGAACGGTTCGACGGAATCAAATCCAAGATAAGGGCTGACCGTGACGGCATCGCAGCCATAGAAATCGAAGATAGCCCTGGCATAGGCCCGCGAGGTATTACCGATATCGCCGCGCTTGGCATCGGCAATGACAGGAATATTATCAGGTATATAATCGATGGTCTTTTCCAATGCCTCCAGTCCCAGCAATCCCATTGCTTCATAAAAAGCGAAATTAGGTTTGAAAGCACAAACAAGATCAGCGGTGGCATCGATAACAGCCCTGTTGAAATCAAAAACGCCGATATTTTCAGGCATCAAAGACGGGTCGGGGTCGAGTCCGACGCAGACCAGGCTCTTGTTTTGTTTCATGGCAGCAGCCAGTTTTTCAGTGAAGTTCATAAATACCTCCGCAGGCTGATAATAGCAGTGGGAACGAATTACGTCAAGGTTTATATGTGATTAAAGAACAAAGATCACGGAATTAATATTGAAGATTTAAGAGTATAACTGAATTACCGATCAAGGGAATGAGGATAAAGAACCTAAAACTCGTAACTGATTTGTGCTTTGTATAGGTGTTATAATCTACTTATGAACTATATAGAAGCGGTAGATTATGTTTATAGTTTCGCCGATTACGAAAAGACGCCGGTGCCGCATGCAGCCGCCAACTATGATNTGCGCCGACTGGAGGAGTTACTGGGCTATTTCGGTGAGCCTCATCTAAAAACTAAGGCGGTGCATATAACCGGAACTAAAGGTAAAGGAAGCACCGCCGCCATGATTGCTTCAGTATTAACTACAGCGGGGTATGCCGCTGGTCTTTATACGTCCCCGCACCTGCTGGACATTCGCGAGAGGATCCGTATCGGCAACCATCTAATTACAGAAGACGAATTTGCAGCGACTCTGGAAAAACTCAAACCGGAAATAGAGGCGGTAAACAGAAGAGCCGCCTATGGGAAGCTGACAACCTTCGAGGTATTGACTGCGATGGCTTTTTCCCATTTCGCAGACAAAAACGCTGAGTGGCAGGTGCTGGAAGTGGGACTGGGAGGCACTTATGATGCTACGAATATCATTAAGCATCCGGAGGTGTGTATAATCACTTCGATAAGCTACGACCATATCGAAATTCTGGGTAATACACTGACGGCTATTGCAGGTGAAAAATGCGGCATCATTAAACCCGGCTGTACTGTTGTTGTTTCGCCACAAAACGGGGAAGCGATGCGGGTGATTGAAGACACCTGCGCCAGACGTGATGCCAGATTGATAAAAGTGGGCTCCGATATTACCTGGCGAGGCCTCGATTTCGATGTTAACGCGCAGCAGATGCTCATAGCCGGCCGCCTGGACAGCTACGAGGTGAGCATTCCTTTACTGGGCGACCACCAGATGGTCAATGCCGCTACAGCAGTAGGAGCACTGGAAGCACTGGTCGAAGGCGGCGCCAGAATTTCGAAGGACAGCCTAATAAACGGAATGGCAAGGGTAAAATGGCCGGGAAGGTTCCAGATAATCAGCAACAGTCCGGCGATCCTACTGGACGGAGCTCATAATCAAGATTCTGCGGAAAAGCTAAGCCACGCTATCGAGCATTATCTGAAATTTAAAAAAGCAGTGCTGGTGATAGGCGCATCGTCAGATAAAGATGTATCAGGCATGGCAGCAGCACTGGCTCCGATTACGGCACAGGTAATAGCGACACGTTCTCGTAATCCCCGTGCTATGGCACCGGAAAAGATAGCGAGGGAGTTTGCCCGATATAATATTCCTTATGATATAACGTCCGACATAACTTCGGCCATGAATAGAGCAGTGGCTCTGGCAGGCAAGAGCGGTCTGATATGTGTGACAGGCTCCCTGTTCATAGTAGCTGAAGTGCTGGAGCAAGCCGAACGTTTCAGGACATGTTGAAGTGCAATCAAAGGTATTGAATTATTAAGCCTCCGGTGCTTTAATAATAATGAGTAAAAATCAAGCTAACAGATGTGAGTAAAATGACGAAAAGCTATGAGTTAATAACCAGCAGTACCGACTCGCTGCTATTATGTCTTCTATCCGAACAACCGATGTATGGATATCAGATAATTAAAGAGCTAAAGGATAGAAGTCAGGGTTACTTCAATTTTAAAGAAGGCACGTTATATCCTGCCCTGCACCGGATGGAAAATGCCAGGTTGGTTGAAGGTAAATGGAAGACTTTGCCCGGCGGGCAGCAGCGAAAATATTACCATATTTCCGAAAAAGGACTTCTGAGTCTGGTAGAAAAACGGGACCAGTGGATAGGTTTCCTGACGGCGATGAACCTGATAATCCAATCAGACGCTTAACCGGGTAGGGGGAATTATGTCTGCGGCAGCCCTTGGTGATTATTTAAAAAGTATCAAATACCATCTCCGTCTTAGTAGTTCTACTGAAAAAGACATCATCAGTGAACTGAGTACTCATATTGATGATAGCGTTGAGGAGCTGAAGAAAGGGGGGCTTTCAGAAGAGGAAGCCCAGACGACGTGTCTAAAATTAATGGGCTCCGCCAAAAGAGTAGCCAAACAGCTTTGCGAGGCGCATAGCCAGGGCACCTGGAGACAGACCCTGCTGGCCGCGACACCGCATTTGCTATTTGCCCTTTTATTCGCACTCAGCTGGTGGCCGGGTATCGGCTGGCTGCTGGTTTGTCTCACCCTGATTTTCGGTGTCGCTATCTATGGATGGTGGCAAAAGAGGCCTAACTGGTTCTTCTCCTGGATGGGTTACCTCCTGCTGCCCGTGCTTCTCGCGGGCTTGTTGTTGTTTTATCTGCCACGAGGCTGGGCATGGGTAGCAATAATATTTTATATACCGGTTACTGCTTTCCTCGTTTATCACGTCACCGTACAAACAATTCGCCGTGACTGGCTGTACAGTTCACTGATGATGCTGCCGCTGCCTATTGTCGTAGCCTGGTTTATCACGGTCGGTTCGGCAGGCACGTCGAAGGTTTTGAATATCGAATACATTAAATATTTCGGGCCCTGGATCGGAATGAGTTTTCTTATTCTGGCTGCCAGTGTCGCGCTTTTTATCAGACTGAGGCAGCGCTGGTTAAAGATAGCACTGTTAGTCATATCAGGTCTCCTCACCCTGAGTCTGGTGCTCTATTATGCTGGGGGCAGGCTGGGAATACCGGCCTTTGCGATTCTCGCCTTTATTGTCATGGGTCTGTTCATAACACCGGCAATCCTGGAGCATAGAATAAGGCGCAATCAGGCATAATTCATCTTGAGGAGGCATCATGGGGCAAACTACAGCCATAGTAACCGACAGCCTTGGCTGTCTTACCTCCGAGTTAGCCGCGCAGCATAATGTCATAGTCGTACCACTGACCTTTATGCTACTGGGTAAAGTTTATCGTGACTGGGTGGATATCAAACCTTCTCAAGCTTACGAACTTTTCTTAAAAGATCCTAACTCATTTCAGACTTCGGCACCCGCACCTATGGAATTCTTAAGTGCTTTTCGAGAAGCCTCACAGCGTGCTAAGAATATTTTGTGCGTAACAGTATCCGATAAGCTCAGCACGACTTATAATACGGCCAGTGTAGCAGCAGAGCAGGCTGTCTTAGAGTTGCCCGGGACGAAAATAGAAATATTTGATACGAAAACTGCCGCAGCAGCCGAAGGGCTGGTGGCTCTGACGGCGGCAAGGGCAGCTGCCGCAGGCAAGGACTTTGAAGATGTGATAAAGGAAACCAGGGCGACCGCGGCCAAAGTTAAACTAATTGTTGTCCTGGATACTATCCGGCATGTTTTCCGCTCCGGCCGCATACCCAAAATCGCCTCTCAAATAGGGTCGGTTTTACACGTAAAACCTATCTTGGAGGTTACTCCCGGCTCCGGTGGATTGGTGCGATTTGCCGGTGTGGTGAGGAGCAGGGACAACGGTGTCGAGCGTATTCTAAAAACAATAAAAGATGAGGCAGGAAACAACGCAATCCATATTGCTGTTTTACACGCCTATGCCCTGGAGGGAGCACAACAGCTGAAGAAGAAAGTGTCCGCTTCATTCAACTGTAAAGAGGCCTGGTTAACCGAGTTCAGCCCACTCATGGGGCATGCTATAGGGACAGGGGCTCTGGGAGTGGCATACTATGTCGAGTAATCAGTATCGAGTAACAAGCAATACTTTTTTATGACTGGAGATTTCCTTCGACAAGCTCAGGATGAGCGGAAAGCGGAGGGGAATTGAAACCTAAAAGAGATTAAGAATAATGACCGTGATAGGATAACCAGACAAAAAAATTTCTATATACCGACAAAGAAAACAAACTCAAAAATTAAATTAGTAAGAATAGCGAATGGTTATTAAAATAATATTGGCTTTAGTGACCGGTTATTTGCTGGGTTCTATTCCTACCGCTTACATAGTAACACGCATCGCCAGAGGCGGAGATATACGGCAACTCGGCGGCGGCAATGTCGGCACGTTGAACACATTGAAGGTTGCNGGCCGGNTGCCCGGCCTGGTAGTGATGGTCGTGGATATAGGGAAGGGAGCGGCGGCGATAGCTATTGCATATTACGTTTTCGGTCTTGAACCTCAATTTGTGCTGGCTGCCGGTATTGCCGCCGTTATCGGTCATATGTGGATGGTTTTCCTCAAGTTCAGTGGGGGACGGGGGATGGGAACGTCAATCGGAACAGTGATAACAGCGTTCTGCATTTACGGTGATTGGTACGGATTGATTGTTTTTATAGTAGTAGCCGTTATTCCGATAGTCATTACCTTTAACGTNCCACTGGCTCTNGCTGTAGCGTTTATCGCTCTACCGTTTATTATCTGGTTTACAGTTAATTCGATAACGGGAACAGTTGCTGCGGTAATACTTGGTTTGCTGGTAGGGGGCAAATTTGCTACTACTGCTATCGCAGCCTGGAAAAAAGCCGGGACAAAAAAGGAATTTTTCTTTATAGACCGCAAGACGTTCGGCAAAAAGGATGATAATCAAGATAAAACATGAATAAACCTATTGCCATCGTTACTGATTCGGTAGCCTGTATTCCTACCGGGCTGGTCAAGGAAAATGATATAGCAGTAGTCCCTATCCGGCTGATCATAGACCAAAAAGAATACCGGGACGGAATTGATATCACACCAACAGAGTTTTATAAAATATTACGGCAGAATAATAGTGTGCCTACAAGTGCAGGTGCCGTTCCCGGGGCTTTTGTTGAGGCTTTTCAGACGGCAGCAGAAAAAACCGACCGTATTTTTTGTATTACTATTTCTCGTAAATTCAGTGGTATGTACGACGCGGCTTTGAAGGCATGCGATATCGTAAACGATATTTTACCGGGAGTAAAAATAGAAATATTCGATTCCGGGACGGCGGCGGCCGCACAGGGCCTGGTGGTCCTGGCTGCGGCAAGGGCGGCAGCAGCCGGTAAAAGTATGCCGGAAGTGACGGCCTCTGCACGGTCTGTTGCAAGTTATGTTCACCTGCTGGGTATGCTGGACACAATGAAATATTTATCCAGAAGCGGGCGTGTGCCCAGGGCCGTAGCTTTGGCAGGCTCGGTGTTGAGAATTAAACCTGTCTTCGCACTTCAGGATGGTGAGGTATTTCCGCTCGCTAACAGCCGGTCCATAACGGAGGAATTACACGTATGGTAATTCATATGTCAGCCGGTGTTGTTCGGGAGAGGCCGATACATGCAGCCGTAATGCATGCAGATGCCGAAGAACAGGCTAAAGTGCTGCGCGACCGGATTGCGAATCAGTTCAATTGCCGGGAGCTATTTATTACGGAATTTACACCGGTGATCGGAGCGTATGCCGGTCCGGGTGTTTTGGCACTGGCTTATTATTCTTCACCTTGAACAGTTTTACCCTGTAGAACTTTTTGTGGTAAAGGCGACGGTATATAGACTAATACAGAGAACTATTGTTTTCGGAGGTTGAAGACGACCGTGAACGCGCTGGCTATATTTGAGCCGGATATCATATAATCTACGTGTGGCTATTCAGTCTGTCCGGTTTAGTGAAATAAAAATCCCCCTTTGCTAAAGGGAGTTTAGGAGGGATTTTAATCCGTCCGGAGATCTCTCCGGCACCGGGACTGATTACACTCTTCATGTAAATTCTTTAACAGGAGACCTCAATGGAAATAAAAGCAATAACCGGAGAAATCGAAAAATTTAAAGCGGATGCTATCATCGTCAATTATTTCGAGGGGGAAGCAAACCCGGGAGAGGTGCTGGGAGCAATAGACAAAACTCTGGAGGGTGCTATTTCCGAATTAATCGCCAGAGGAGAGATCAAGGGAAAACAGGGAGAAATAACTGTTGTTCACAGTCTGGGTAAGCTACCGGCCTCACGAGTGGTTATCACCGGCCTTGGGAAAAAGGCCGAGTTGACCAAAGAAAAAATACGCAGTTCTACGGCTGTGGCACTGCGTCAGATGAAGCAAAAGAACGCGCTGGAAGTGGCCACCATAGCTCATGGAATGGATATCGCAGGAATCAATGCTGAAGATTCCGCACGAGCGATTACCGAAGGTGCATTGCTCGGCCTCTACACTTTCCGTAAACATATTACAAAAGAAAAGGAAAATACAGAGATAAAACAGCTGATGATAATAGAACCGGACCCATTGAAGCTATCNGCCTTAACGGATGGGTGCCGNACAGGCANAATCGTTGCTGAGGCTGCGATTTTAACCCGCGATATGGTAAACGAACCATCCAACTATATGACTCCGGATGACATGGCTGATGCCGCGAAGGAGATGGCAAAAACATGCGGGTTGAAAATTAACATATTTGAACGGGAACAGATGCAGGAACTGGGGATGGGAGCTCTCCTGGGAGTTAGTCAGGGAAGCGACGAGCCGCCAAAATTCATAGTCATGAGGTATAAAGGCAATGACGATACGGAGACACTTGACGTAGCTATCGTTGGGAAAGGTATTACTTTTGATTCGGGCGGCATTTCTTTGAAACCGTCAGACGGTATGGAAGAAATGAAAGGCGATATGGCGGGTGGGGCGGCGGTTATTTCGATTATCGGGGCCATCGCCAAGTTAAGAAAGAAGATAAATATCATAGCCGTAGTCCCGGCGACTGAAAATATGCCCAGCGGTCATGCATATAAACCGGGCGATGTGCTTAATACTATGAANGGGAAGACCATCGAAATTATTTCTACGGATGCTGAGGGCCGTTTGATACTGGCTGACGCGCTGGCTTATACAAAAACGTTCGAAGTAGGTTGTATTATCGATATAGCGACACTGACCGGAGCATGTCATGTTGCTCTGGGTGATGTATGCACCGGGGTGTTCGGTAATAACCAGGAGTTGATAAATAAAATAATCGCTGCGGGAAATGAAACAGGTGAGCTCATGTGGCAAATGCCGATGTTCGATGCTTACAAAGAGCTAATAAAGAGTGANGTAGCAGATATGAANAATACTGGCGGACGCTGGGGGGGGGCAATAACGGCAGCAAAATTATTAGAGGAATTCGTGGGCGAGACTCCCTGGGTACATCTTGATATCGCTGGTACCAGCGATACTACCAGGGAACAGGGGTACATNGTTAAGGGAGGCACGGGAATACCAGTAAGGACNATAATAGCTTTGATCGTAGCGATGGCAAAGTAAGGGGTAGTTTTTAAAAAGGGAGAGGGAACTATCAAGGAATATTTTCTTCGTTTGTCCTTCAGCTGAAGGACGCCGCCATGACAAATTATTTAGGATTTGGAGATTAGTTCTTAGAATTTTCGTGATAGGGGTGCAGGATGAAAATTAAGTGGCTGGGGCACTCGAGCTTTCTTATTACGGCTGAGTCCGGAACTAAAATCCTTACGGACCCTTACAAACCGGACAGTAGCCTCACCTACGGAGAAATAAAAGAGACGGCCGATGTCGTTACCGTAAGCCACGAACATTTCGATCATAATAACGTGCGTGCTGTCCGCGGTAATCCGGTAGTTCTCAGGCAATCCGGAGAAGCAAAGGGCATCCGGTTTACGGCAATCAATGCTTTTCATGATGATGTTCGCGGCAGGCAGCGGGGCAGCGACACCATTTTTTGTTTTGCAGTGGATGGGATAAAGGTTTGCCACATGGGAGACCTGGGACAAATACCGGACGAACAGCAGGCAGGTAAGATAGGACAGGTAGATGTGTTATTAATCCCAGCCGGCGGCTATTTTACGCTGGAACCTGACGCCGCCGGACGTGTAGTAGATAAAATCAAACCCGGAGTGGTTATCCCGATGCACTTCAAAACTGCAAAATCAGCTAAAATGCCGATTGCGGATATAGAAAAGTTTCTTCAGGGCAGGCAGAATGTGACACGCAGCGATTCAAGCGAGGTGGAGTTGAAGCCGGACACGCTGCCGGCGACAACGCAGATCGTTGTGCTCAAGCCAGCACTATAGTTATACGGCAACGTGTGTGGGTTGTTTATTTATTCAAAGCCCTGGCCATTTCCAGTAATCCCATATCCAGCGTCTTTTTTGTAGTTACCGCTTCCTCAAGAGGTATCGTATTGATTTCTCCCTTTATCAAGCCTACAAGGACGCCGTACTGACCGCTAATAATACACTCAACGGCTTTGTAACCCATGCGCGTTCCCAGCAGGCGATCGAAGGCACCGGGGGCTCCGCCGCGCTGCACATGTCCCAGGATGGTTTCTCTCAGGTCAAAACCCAACCGTTCCCGGTGCTTAGCAAAGTAGGCTTTCAATTTCTGGACATTATATTCCGCACCTTCGGCAACTACAACGATTGCGTGAGCTTTTCCTTTCCTGTAATCAGCCCGAAGGCGGGAGGCGATCTGTTCAGGATCGGTTTTTATTTCCGGGATAACGACGAACTCGGCACCGCCGGCTATTCCAGACATTAAAGCCAGATATCCGAAATCACGACCCATGACCTCGACCAGAAAAGCCCGCTGATGTGAAGATGCGGTAGTCTTAAGCCTATCGATAGCCTCAAGTGCGATATTAAGTGCGGTGTCCACCCCTAGAGTGATATCCGGGCCGCAGAGGTCGTTATCTATTGTCGAGGCAATGCCGACAATGGGATAACCCTGCTTACTGAGACTGTAAGCCCCAGTCTGCGACCCATTGCCGCCGATGACGATCAATGCATCGATATCATTTTTACGTAAAACCCTGATTGCTTTTAACTGACCGCTTTCTGTCTCGAATTCGGGACAGCGGCTACTGCCCAGTATAGTACCGCCCAGTTGAATTATTCCGCTGACATCTCTGGGACCCAGGGGTACGATATTCTCATTAACAAGACCGGAATATCCGTTGCGAAAAGCGAATACTGACCATCCTTTATCTACACCGGTCCTGACAACCGCCCTGACAGCTGCATTCATGCCCGGGGCATCACCGCCGCTGGTTAATACTGCGATTCGCTTCATAGATATCCTCCGGTTAACGATAAAAATAGCATTACTTGAAATAGAATATTTTAATATGCGGGTCGATGTCAATACGTTTGCATATCGAAATTTTCTCTTTCCCCGGCGAAAATGATATAATTGTCCGTAAAATCGGCTTTAGGTTCAAGTTTTAGACTGAAGANTTTAGGGGAGGAATTTTATGCCGTCTTTCGTTTATTATCAGAAAAAAATAATGCCTATTGAAGAAGCTAAGATGGGTGTAATGACTCACGCTCTCCATTACGGTACCGCAGCTTTTGAAGGCATTCGCGGTAATTGGAATACCGGTAAAAAACAGATGTACCTTTTCAGACTGAAGGAACACTATGAGCGTCTGCTGAAAGGGTGCCGGATATTAAAGATTGATTTGGGGTACAGCGTAGACGACCTGAACCGGATTACTATCGATGTCGTTAAAACGTGTGGTTTTAAGGAAGACGTCTACGTCCGGCCGGTTGCTTATAAAAGTTCGGAAGCAATGGGCGTCCGCCTGCATAACCTCGATTCGGACTTTTTTGTATTCGCATTTCCCTGGGGCAGGTACCTGGATGTAGACAGAGCCAGAGTAACTGTTTCATCATGGAGATTTCCCAAAGAGGTAGCCCGTGCTAAAATAACCGGCCTGTATATTACCAACGCGTTGGCAAAGACCGAGGTAATTGAAAACGGCTACGATGAGGCTATCATGTTGAATTCAGATGGCTATGTTGCTGAAGGTTCAGGTGAGAATATTTTCATGGTTGTTAACGGCAAACTGGTGACACCCGGCAGTTATGATGGAATTCTAATGGGTATTACGCGCGATACTGTCATTAAACTGGCCAAGAATGAACTGGGGATCGATACCATTGAGAGACATATCGATCGGGCTGAGCTGTACGATGCCGAAGAGAGCTTTTTAACCGGGACAGCGGCACACCTGACGCCAATCGCTGAGGTAGACCGCCGCAAGATAGCCGATGGAGAAATTGGGCCAATCACAAAGAAATTACAGAAGCTTTATGCAGATGTGATCCAGGGCAATATTCCGAAATATATGGAATGGTGTACACCGGTATTTTAATAGCTTACAGTATAGCGTAGATCAGGTATAAACGTAGCGAATCGGGAAACGCAGTGTGTACTGTGTGCTGATTACCGTTAACTTATTATGAGTAGTATGGTTCGGTGACCTGTTTGACCTGCAGAGATTTCAGCAAGCACAATACTTTGCAGCTTTCTTCGAAGGTGGCTGTGATGCCATAAGCTTCTTCGAGGATTTGGCCGATGGCAAAACTACCGTGGCCTCTTACCATTACGATTCTGGTGGTAAGCAACTTCTGGGCGATAACATCGGCAAGGGCACCGGGTACGATTGTGGTTGGTGTGTGGCCGACTATAGGTACATAGCTAATCATATTTTTGCCATCATCATCATTTGGAACAATCTCATCTTCGGTCAGGGAAAGGGCAACAGCATGGGGTGGGTGTGCATGAACAATCGCGGTGGCTGGAGTGGTCTGATAAATCGCCCGATGAACAGCCAACTCCGATGAAGCCAGTGGAGTGTTGCGTTCGTTCTTCCAAATACCTGTCTCAATCATGTCCAGTTCTTCCAGGTTAGCCTTGTTACTCGTCCTGCGAGTAATTACAAGCCGGTCTCCTAATCTTATACTCAGATTGCCGCTTGTACCGCTGATCAAACCGCAGGTGAACAAATCGCGTCCAACCTTTTGAAACTGTGTTAAAAACATTATTCCTTCTTCCTCAGGACAAAGATTACCTTACAACTTCACTGTATACTTACCGGATGTTAAAAAGCAAATTTCTTAATGTCTCCCATAAATTTGAGCGTGGATCTATTTGCTGAATTTAATAATTCACGCCTATTCGCATTTTAATAAAAGACTGTTATGCTTGTCCAATCGAATTGAAAAATCAGATGATAAAAGACTCACCGGGTCTTTTAGTGGCATAAGAAGCTGCAGCTTTTTCATAATCCAGGTGGCTAAGCATCCGGGTAACAATAGCTTTACTTGCCTGAACGCCGGGCTGGTCCAACGGATTGATACTATACAGCCCGCCGGTAAATACGGTTTGTACCTCCAGCATAAACAGGAGCTGTCCAACGGTGAAGGGGTTTATTTCCGGGAGTATCAGGCTCATATTATTTCTGCCCGCAGCCGTGAGTGCAGCCTGAGTAGCCTGCCATTCTATATTAAATATTTCTCCAAGATCGTGCCCGTTCAGATACCGGAAGGTCTTCTCTGTTTCAGATCGAATAGATAGATTACTGCCGTGATTTTTTACGGTCAGGAAAGTAATCATCTTGTTATAGGGACCTTCCATATAGAGTTGAAGCTGGCTATGCTGGTCAGTGGTGCCCAGAGCCGCCACCGGCGTTTGGCCGCAGTGGACGGGATTACCCGATATATCTCTGGCCTTACCAAGGCTCTCGGCCCACAGCTGACGGAACCAGAATGCAACCTGGTAAAGGGCATCACTGTATGGCATCATCACGGCAACATTCAGGTTTTTTTGTGTATCTGCAAGGTAGTGCAGTACACCTGCCATGTAGGCTGGATTCTGCCAGATATTTTCAGTCCGGCACCGTTGTTCCATATACCATGCTCCGGCGAGTAACTCTTCGACATCGATCCCTGCGACAAGCGATGGGAAAAGGCCGACCGTACTGAAGACGGAAAAGCGGCCCCCGACATTTTCCGGGATATCCAGAACCTCGTAGCCCTCTTTTTGAGCGATAGTACGCAGCGGGTTCGCCTTATCGTCGGTGGTGACGATAATATGGTCTTTTACGGCTGCTGTTCCGATTTTTTCAATCAGCATGTCGCGGACGATCAAAAACTGGCTGATAGTCTCTGTGGTAGTACCGGATTTGGTGATGACATTAAAGATAGTTTTTTCGAGGTTAATAGTGTCTAAAACAGCCTGGAACGTACAGGGATCGATATTGTCTAAAAAGAAAATACGTGGAACGCCGTTTCGTTTACGCCTGGTTAGGAGGTTGTGGGAAGGATGACAGAGCGAACGGAAAAGGGCGATGCCGCCGAGGGCTGAGCCGCCGATACCCAGTACGACAAAATCCTCGCAATTTTTACGCAATGCAGTTGCCTTTTGGACGAGGTTACCCACAGTTACCACATCATAGGGCAGTTTATAGAAGCCAAGCTCGTTTGACTGCCGGCGCCGGTCCAGATCAGCGGAAATGACTGACGTACGGGGCATCAGACTATTGATTTCTTCACGGGTGATGCCGTGTTCCGCACCGATGACATCAGCCATCATACTGTTAAAATCCAGGTTTATTGCCATCCGTTTAACCCATTCCGGGTCCTGCCATCTTTCCATACGTATCTCCTGATGTTATGGTACATATAACAATTAACAAGTTGCAAGTAGCAAATCACAGAATAGAGATCAAGATACAAGAGACGAGAGACAAACAATTTCCAAAAACAGGATCACGTTAACAAAATTGGCAGGCTATACGTCCGAGTAAACTTTTTAAAGAGAAACGAATTATAATAGAAAAGCCGGGGTTAGCTGCTTTTTGTCCGGCAGCAAGTATAAAATGATATTATCCTGTCTTTAGTGATGACAACTGAGCATTAAAATAAAATCAATATAAGGAGCGGTTATACCGAATGTTATCTGATCAAGTACCGGAAATTATTCCTCACAGCCGCTGGTATCGAGTATTACATTGGGAATATCTCGGTCTATTCGTTATTATCGCGATCAGTCTGGTTTTTCATATAATCGCGATAGACCGACCT
>JGI20214J51088_10000837_pt1 | contig 21086 bp, 19 predicted proteins | sample WetSurMetagenome_FD_51088 | JGI IMG/M metagenome (IMG submission 51088) | reverse complement strand
GGCGGCCTCGCTCGTCCGCAAGAAGTCATTACGCAACTGGGCAAAATGATGGTTGATACAATGGCGGGGAAATCTCTTATGGGGCACGTGTGGGCCAGCACCCACCGAATCTTGATTGGTTTTAGCCTGGCATCGATTGTTGCTGTTCCGCTGGGGCTTATGATGGCCCTCAACCGCTATGTCAACGCCTTTGTAAGACCCGTATTCGACCTGTTGAAGCCGATGCCGCCCATCGCATGGATTTCCATTGCCATACTCTGGTTTGGCATCGGAGAAGAATCCAAGGTGTTCATCATTGTCGTCGGCACGTTTGTTCCGTGTCTGCTCAACGCCTTCAACGGGGTTCGTCTCATTGAACCTCAGCTTTACGATGTGGTCCGCATGCTGGGCGGAAATCGCCGCGATGAAATCATCCAGGTATGCTTCCCTGCCGCATTCCCAGCTATTTTTGCCGGCCTGCAGATTTCACTGAGCATTGCCTGGACCTGCGTGCTCGCCGCCGAGTTGGTCAGTTCCCGGTCGGGTTTGGGTTTTATCATCATCCAGGGAATGACCCTCTCAAAGCCCGCGCAGATCATAGGAGGCATGCTGCTGATCGCTGTGGCCGCCTGGGGAATGAGTCTGCTCGTCAGTGGTCTGGAAAAATTCCTCTGCCCCTGGAAGCGAGAAGTAATGAGTCAGTGACGCATCCAACTGCGTCGGGTTGAATTTGGACCCATTCGATTGATGCCAGGAGAGAAGGGTGAACGTCGTGGGAGTCGAACATCAGGATAAAATTGTCTGTCAGAATATCAGCAAGGTTTTTATCCAGAAGGGCAACCAGAGGGTTCATGTGCTGGAGGACATCAACCTCAGCGTCAAGGAAAACGAGTTCGTGGTAATCCTTGGGCCGGGACAGTCCGGGAAGAGCACTCTCCTTCGTATCATCGCCGGACTGGAGACACCGACAAGCGGTAAGGCCATTCTTGACGGCGTCGAGGTCGCCGGGCCCGGGCCGGATCGCGGCCTGGTCTTCCAGAGCTACATGCTGTTTCCATGGAAGACCGTTATGGGCAATGTCGAGTTGGGACCAAAATTGCGGGGTATTCGAAAAAAAGAAAGGCGGGAAATCGCTTCTCATTACATAAATCTGGTTGGCTTGGATGGTTTTGAAAACCACTATCCCCATCAACTCAGCGGCGGGATGAAGCAGCGCGTCGGGATTGCCAGGGCTTATGCCAACAACCCGGAATTGATGCTCCTGGACGAACCTTTCGGGCAACTGGATGCGCAAACTCGCTACTTTATGGAAAAGGAAACGGCGCGGATCTGGGAGGCTGAGAAGCGAACGGTCCTGTTTGTGACCAACAATATTGACGAAGCCATTTATCTGGGAGCTCGGATCATATCCCTGCAGGGAAAATTGCCCGGCCGGATGCATCGCGTCTACGAGGTGGATCTGCCGCGACCCCGTGAACATACCGACATGAAGTTCCTGGAACTCAGACACGAAATTACCGAAGCCTCCGAGTTGACTCTGTAAGGTCGATGCTTTGGGGCTCTCTTCACTGGGGGAAGGGAGCAGAGGAAGGGAGTGGATCGATGCCTTCTAGCCAAACGGCGGAACCTCAATTCCAAGCCTCCTCAGATCCGCTCCCGGCGGCCGAGGAAGCTCAGGTCACGATCAATAGCAAGTCTTTGCGTGAACAGGTGTATGAATATCTTCGTGGAGAACTGCAGAGCGGGAGGCTGGTTCCCGGTTCCGCGATCAATCTCGCGCTGATCAGCAAGCAACTGGGGGTCAGCAAGACGCCGATGCGCGATGCGCTCCTCCAGCTCGACGCCGAAGGATTTGTGACGATTTCACCCAGACGGGGAGTCTTTGTCAACCCGGTGACCCTCGATGACGTCAGACATAGCTATGAGATTGTCGGGGCACTGGAGGCTGCGGTGATCTTCTCGGTGTTCGATCAGATCGAGAACACTCATATAGAGAAAATGAAATTGAATAATATCAATTTGAAAACCGCCCTCGAAGGGGATGACTTCCTAAGTTACTACCTTCTCAATATTGCTTTCCATCACGTCTTCCTTGAACTCTCCGACAATAGAATGCTGCAACGCATCATCATGCCGATACGACAGCGTCTCTATGACTTTCCGAGAAGACGTTATATCAAAGAATGGGAACTTAAGAACTGTGGAGACCATGACGATTTGATCGACGCCATCGAGAGAGGTGACCGCAATGCTGCGGTGAGGCTCTGGAGGGATGTGCACTGGTCTTTCTCCGTCTACGAGAACTACATACGTCAGTTTTATTTCTAGGGGAGCGAATAACCGGCCGGTTTGTTTCCCCCGCCGTTAATCCCGCTCGATGATCTTTTGCTTCTCATCAACGATTTTCAATTCATTCCCGACTTTTTGGATTTTCCAAATATTTTCTGCCCGTCCTGAAGCTTTGCTTTTGGCATTTTCTACACGAAATCTGGAATTGAACTTTGCTATTCTCAAGTCAGGTTGGTCGATAACGATCAGGACGATGTCGCCGTCGATAGACGAGCTGATTCGATCCCAGTTCCGAAAATAATACCCTTTGTCTTTGCGAATGAAGTCCTTGTTCACGATCCCCTTTGAGTAGTAATCAACCTGCTCCCCGTAGCATCCCAGAGACCGCTCGATATCCTTGCTCTGAGCGGCATCGATGCACTGATGGACGAAGTTGGTCACTTCTGGTCGGGAAATGGTTGGAGAACCCGGTGAAACCGGCTTGGTCTGGCTCAGTTCAATCTCTTGCTTGGGCTTTTGAACGGCCACTTCTTCCTTTTCCGATTTCAGTTCCTCCTTCGGTTGGCCGGGGACACCCTTATCACTGCCTGACGGCGAAGGTCTGGAAGGTTCTCTCGGGGGAGCAGTGTCGCCCGCCGGTGGGGTCTCGCGTTTGATGGCGGCAATGTCGACCAGCACCGGTCTCTTGTCCCGGGAATTATCGGAAGTGCTCGCATAGGTGATGACTGCGTTCTTGTTTCTCAGTTGCTCAGCAACTCCCGTGAGGGTGGCTATCTTCTGTTTGTTCATTGCGGGGTCCCAGTAGAAGACCAGGTTGGGCGCATAGACACCGTACTTGTCGACATGGATGATGGTGACCTCAATCTGTTTTTCGGTCTTTGAGGGCTTTGTCTCGGCGGCAAAGGGACCTGGCTCCGGCGCCATGAAAGAGGCAATAAGAAAGGCTGCTAGGCAGACAAAAGTAGTCAGGCTTCCGGTCGTCCCTTTCATCGTGATTCCTGCTTTGATAGGGTGGCGTGAGGCGGAGGTCGCCAGAGTGGGCTGCAGCTGAATCATTCTTTATTTCTTCAGGCCCGACAGGCGGGTGGCAAAACGGATTGCGAGGCCGGCGGGCCCTGAGATGATGAAATCCCGCAGGCCGTAACCCCGGTTTTCGATCGGTCTAACGATTTCGAGCCCCTGTTTCCTTGCGAGTTCCCAGTAATGATCGACATTGGGAACCATAATGCGCAGATCACCGAAGCGGCGCGGCGGGGGAGCGAGCGTCCCTTCCGCTGCAACCAGGAATAGCGGTGACTCATCCCATCTCAGTTCAACGAAGGTTCCCTCGTTGCGAATCAGCGCAAATCCCAAACCTTCAAAAAAGCTGACGGCCTCTCCGATATCCTGGACATAGAGCGCCATTACCAATTGGTCAGCAGGGCTTACATATCCCGCCATAGCGTTCGTCTCCTGAGCAGTCGGTGAGCCTTACTTCCCAAGCAAGTCGACAATTTTGGCGACCAGTTTTTCGATTCCCTGCGCAACGTCTTTAATGCCTGGTCCGAGCATGTAAGCGGGCGTGGAAACTATTTTGTTCTTGCTGTCCAGATGGATCATGTCAACGGTGCAAACCTTGTGCTGTCCCCCCATGGCTTCAATGGCGGCAGCGGTATCTTTGTCCGTACCGATGGTCACTTCGGGTTTTCTGTCAGCCAGGGCTTTGGTGAGGGTAGCCGGAGCGATGCAAATGGCGCCAACCGGTTTGCCTGCGGAAACCAAATCGTTAAGAAGCCTCGCAACATCCCTTTGCACCGTGGCCGCAGGACCCTTGAAGGCGAAATCGCTCAGGTTCTTTGCCGCACCAAAGCCGCCGGGAATGATCAAGGCATCAAGGTCGGAGGCTTGTACCTCCCGCAGGTCCTTGATCTCACCCCGAGCGATCCGCGCAGACTCAACCAGAACGTTGCGTGTCTCACTCATCACTTCTTGGGTCAGATGGTTGATCACGTGAATCTGGTCCATATTGGGCGCCATGCACACGACTGTGGCCCCGGCCCGGTCAAGGGCCAATAGAGTCAGCACCGCCTCGTGAATTTCCGCACCATCAAAAACCCCGCAACCTGAAAGAAGCACTCCAATCTTAGCCATCTCATCCTCCCCTCGTCGTTCGATTTGCATGTTTCAATGTTTTCGCCGCTATAAAACCACAGCCCTATGGTTACCTCAAGTGCTTTTCAAGATATTGTAAAGAGATACAGATGAAGGTGGGGATTGGGTTGCGTTCTCGGGTCCGGTCAAAGGGACCCGAGAACTTCGGCCGAGCATCGTTATGATGACAGGGGGGATTTTGAGCCATCGACAACCCGCCACTTAATTCCGCCAACCGGTACAACGGGCTTGAAGCTCGCTAGACACAAGATTTTACGGCCTTCAGTGCGGAATCGTAATCGGGTTCGTGGGTGATCTCTTTGACCATTTCCACGTAGCGGATGATGCCCTTGCGGTCTACCACAAACACGGCCCTCGACAGCAGGCGCAGCTCCTTGATCAAGACGCCGTAGCTGAGGCCGAAACTGGCTTCTTTGTGATCGGAAAGGGTTGTGACATGCTTGACCCCGGCGGCTCCGCACCAGCGTGCCTGAGCGAACGGCAAGTCCATGCTGATGGTCAGCACGACCACGTCTTCACCCAGTTTTGCCGCCTCGTCGTTGAATCGGCGGGTTTCCAGGTCGCAGACCGGGGTGTCCAGAGAAGGGACAGCCGAGATGATAACGACCTTCCCTTGGTATTTGGCCAGACTGACGGGTGATAAACCGTTGTCGAGAACATTGAATTCCGGCGCTTTTTCACCCGCTTTCACTTCTGTTCCGAGCAGGGTAAGAGGATTTCCTTGAAATGTCACTGCACCTGGTCGCTCTGCCATACTGCCTCCTTGTCAATCAATTGGATGAAACCTGAGTTCCTGCGTTCGCCTTTGGGTTCTTTCATTATCCGATCGTGCATGCAATGCACAATATTTGACAGGGACGGCCGATAGTCAACCGGTCGCTCAAAATAAAATGGAATGTACCGCAGATGGCCACCCTGAAGCCGCATCGGATATTGGTTGAACCAATAGATGGCCAATTAGAAGCACGCCACCTTCTCAAGCCGGCTTTATATCTTTGGAATGGCGGTTAGCATTGAATATGGCCTTCCCCAAAAAAATGGTTGACAGTCCATCCTGTCATTGATATTGGATAAACCAATAAGGGCTTTGTGGACTGTTGGCTTTGCCAATAAGCGGCCGGCCGGATGAGGTGATTCAGTGATGGGCAAAAGCCCGGGACGGGGAGCGATAATGACTGGAGTGAACCTTTCCGGTCCCCAAAAGTATCTCTACAGTGAAATTGTCGATCAAATTCAGCGAATGATCGCCGCGGGAGAACTCACGGTCGGCGACCGGCTTCCTCCCGAAAGGACGCTGGCCCAAACCTTCCGCGTCTCCCGCAATTGCATTCGCCAGGCGATTCAGGCTCTCGCTGAGAAACAAATCCTCGAGAGTCGTCGCGGGGATGGCACCTATGTCTGTGCGCCCGATCGGGCTGTGCTCATCGATTCTTTTGCCTCGGCCATCCAGGCTCAGAAAGAGCTGCTCCGGGAGATCATGGAATTCAGGCTGCTCATGGAACCTCAGATTGCCTTCCTGGCTGCCAAGCATATCGGCAAAGACGAGCTCGACCGATTGAAAATCATGGTCTGTGACCAACAGAGAAAGATCCTTGCCGGCGAACAGGATCTGGAGCTGGATGCAGCGTTTCATCTCCAATTGGCGGAATCGTCCCGCAACCGGGTCATTATGAAAATGGTGAAGACCATAGAGACGATTCTGAACGAAAGCCGTTCCGAGTTCCTGCAGAGCGATACCAGGCGGGCAAAGTCAATCCTTGCTCACCTGAAGATCATTGACGCCCTCGAAAAGAAGGACCCTGAAATGGCGCAACAGGCGATGAGGGATCACCTTGTGACGGTCGGCCGGACCATCTTCGGCGAAGAGACCGAAGGGAGCGGTCAGCGATAATTGGTGGCCGGTTGGGTTGGTAGACCTCTCAGCACTGAATCTCTGGAAGGAGAAGATTGTGGCTTATATTCTAATGATTTATCTGGGGGTGGGAATGATCGCCGGGGTCCTTGCCGGCCTCTTTGGCATCGGGGGCGGGCTGGTCATTGTACCCATGCTGGTCATCTGTTTCACGTGGCAGGGGATTCCTCAGGAATATATGATGCATCTTGCTTTGGGGACTTCCATGGCGAGTATCATCTTTACGTCGGTATCGAGTTTTTGTGCCCACCACAAGCGCGGTGCGGTGCAGTGGTTGGTCGTGCGCCGAATTGTGCCGGGCATTTTGCTGGGCACTTTTCTCGGGACCTGCGTCGCCGCACGGTTGTCAACCAATTTCCTGAAGATCTTCTTCGTGATTTTTCTCTACTATGTTGCGTTGCAGATGCTCATTGACAAGAAGCCCAAGCCTTCGCGGGAACTGCCCGGAAATTTGGGCATGTTCGGAGTGGGGAATACCATCGGGGTTGTTTCGAGCCTGGTTGGCATCGGCGGCGGCACTCTTTCCGTACCCTTTATGATGTGGTGCAATCTGGCGATCCATCAAGCGATCGGGACTTCCGCCGCAATCGGTTTTCCCATCGCCATTGCCGGGACCGTCGGCTACATCGTTAATGGCTTGCGGGTCACGGGGCTGCCGGAGTATTCGTTCGGGTACGCTTACCTGCCGGCGTTTGTGGGGATCGTCTGCGCCAGCGTGCTCACCGCACCGCTGGGTGTCCGTCTGGCCCACAGCCTCCCGGTTGCCAGGCTCAAGCGCTTGTTCGCCGTGCTCCTTCTCCTGGTTGGCACGCGCATGCTGATCGGAGCTTACGATCATTGGGGCGAGCTTTTCTCGAAGGTCCTGCACGATCTGCTGGGTTTGGGTCGAGCTTGACGGCTCTGCTTTCCCCGGTTGCGGCAAGGCTCTGCTCAGTCTTCTTCCTGTTCCGCACAAAATGATTTTGCACAAGCCTCGATGCTTCTCGTAAAGACATTGGCCATGGCATAGATCAGGTCGAGTTTCTCGAGCTGCAACATAACCGTGCTGTCAAATCGGATCAGCATCTCCGGGTCAAACTCCTCATCGCCTTCCCAAAGGACAAGAAGCAACGGAATCCGTGGCAAGATAAGAAACCGAAAGGCCAGATCCCCCATTTGCACGGGAATGGCGCCCATTTTTTCCGCCACCTTCCTAAAAAGATCCGGCTGCCGACCAAAGGTTGACGTAAGAGGTTCCAGCGGAAGCCTGTGCAGGCCGCGAAAGAAGAGTTCCCCTCCGGGGATCTCCTTTTCGCCGATCCATTTGCCGGAAAGCTCGCGCGGCTGAGCTTCCAGAAGATGGTGGAGAAGAACCAGGCAGAACTGAAAATCAGGGGTGATGAAAGAATTCACGGTGAGGGGTTCGATACTCTGTCGATCCGGCGAACACAGGAATTCAGCCCCAAGGAAGGGGGCTACATAAGCCGCAAGCTGCGGATCGTACTTGATCCGAGCGTTCCTGGAGATCACCTGAGGGTCGGCGCCTCGAAGCCTGTCCCAGAGCAAAGGGTCGATCTCGGAGGGATCGACATAAATGGTCCGGGACTGAATGTCTTCGATCATCGGTTTAATGATCTGAAGAGCTCGGGCGGAAAAATCCTCAGGAACCATGAGCCATCCCCATCCGCGCTGACAAACGAACAGGCCGTCATATGCGGTTTCCTCGAATGTTCGAAGAAACGTCGGAATCTCTTCTTTCCTGAGTGCCTCGATCAGCACGTCGGCTTCGAAGCGGTTGGACAGGGTATGAATGCTCACGAAATTGCTCGACGGAGCTGATGGACTTTCCTTCATTTGCTTCGTTCTCCTCTCTTCAGTTGGTTGGCAATAGTCTAGCCCGCAGACCTTGAAAGGCAAGACCGGATGAAGGACCCGGGCGTCATCCCCGGCTCGGTATAGGTTAACATCCTTATGCAGCGAGATGAAAAATATGTTAAGAAAGCGAGGCGAAAGATGAGAGTTTTTTGCCAGAAAATAAACCCTTTATGACCAAGCGAAGGAGGCGAAGGTGAATATTCTGGTTACGGGCGGGGCCGGTTACATTGGCTCGCATACTGCCAAATTGTTGAAAAAAGTCGGGCACACTCCCATCGCTTTTGACAACCTTTCCAATGGCTGGGCCGAGTGGGTGAAATTCGGACCCTTCGTCTTTGGGGACATCCGGAATGAAGAGGCGCTTTTCCAGGTTCTTAGAGGCTTCCATGTGGATGCCGTGATTCATTTTGCAGCCAAAGCCTATGTCGAGGAATCGACGAGGCTGCCCGAGGAATACTTCGACAACAACGTCTGCGGCACGGTTGCCCTGCTCAAAGCGATAAAAAGGGCAGGGACCCGGATCCTCGTGTTTTCCAGTTCCTGTGCGACCTATGGCAATGCCCGAACGCCTACCATTCGCGAGGACCATCCGCATGAGCCCACCAATCCGTACGGCCTCTCCAAATGGCAGTGCGAGCAGGTGGTCGCCACGGCGGCCCCGGTGATGGGATTGCACTTCGCCGCCTTACGGTATTTCAACGTCATTGGCAANGATCCCGAAGGCGAGATTTACGAAAGACATGAGCCGGAAACCCATGTCTTGCCCAATCTGATTCGAGCGGCCGAGACCGGCGGCACCTTCACCCTTTTCGGCACCGATCATCCCACACCCGACGGGACCGCTGTCAGGGACTATGTGTATGTGATGGACCTGGCGCTGGCGCATATCCGGGCCCTCGATATGATCGCCTCCCGGGAGCGCCTCGTTTCCAATGTGGGGCGCGGGCAGGGGGTTTCCGTTCGGGAACTGGTCACCGCAGTCGAAGACGCTATCGGCGCAAGTGTGAAGGTGGTGGAAAAGCCGATTCGATCGGGAGATCCGCCTGAGTTGGTGGCGGACAACACGTTCCTCAAGACCTGGTTCACGCATGAATTCAAGACCGTAAAGGATGTCGTCAAGGACCTTGCCGTGGCTCAGCGCTCGGGGTAGAGGCGGAGACGTTCGCCTTCAACACCAGTTGGTAGCTGATAGGCATCATGCCATCCCCCGGACTGAAGCGGGAAAGGAACCATGCCCACAGGTTGTTGAACAGTATATGAAGCGGTAGAAACAAAACCAACAACGATGCGATGTGCCTTTGTGAAATCCAGTTGAAGACACTCTTGGTCATCCCGATGTTACTGAGCAGCGCCGCCGTTTCCAAAGGGTTCCCGCTGTAGGCCTCTTTCGCGACGGCGTAGCCCTGTTCGGCGGCAAGCTTTTTCAGCCCGTATATGCTCCAGCGGCGGTAGTCGTGAGGTGCATCATGGATCGGGTATAGGAAAGGCACGACGAGGATAAGGGTTCCCTCTTCTTTAAGGCAGCGATGGGCCTCTGAAAGAGCCCTTCCAGGGTTGGGGAGATGCTCGAGGACATCGAGCATCAGAACGGTGTTTATCGACCGACGCGCGAAGGGCAGGTTTTCGGCGTTTCCAAAGACATCCGGCCTTGTTTTGTACCATGCCGCAGTTTCCGGATAATCCAGGCCGAGATATCGGTATGATGCGGGCAGCAAGGCCTTCGGCCATCGCTCACCACAGCCGATATCCAACACCACCGGCCCCTTGGTCTCGTCTCTCAGCCAGTCGTTGATTCGTTCCCGATGGCGGGCTGTGAACCACTGCGGGTGCAGCGGCGTGGCGGCCAGGGGTTTAAGCAGGTTTTTTATGGTTCGTAGCATATTTCATCTCACTTCCTTGTCTTTTATGCTCTTTGTGGTGAGAGAAGGGGCGTTGCTCCCGGACAAATGCCCTGCCGGTTTTATCTCCCAATGGAACCCGTCGGAAGTTGCCTGGATGGCCCCTTGACGATCGGTTCGGAAAACCGGGATGTTTCGTTTTCTGCACTCATCCAGAACGGCGGGGGACGGAAACCCGAAAATATTGTCATAGCCGCAGGAAAAGATGACGGTGCTCGGAAGAAGGTAATCAAAGAGGAATGGAGGATTCGAGTGCTCGCTTCCGTGGTGAGGAGACACCAAGAGCAACTGGTTGGGAGGTGTCCGGTCACGGAAAAGCAAGGACTCTACGGATTGATCGATATCCCCCGGGAGGATGAGCGTGGTCTGGCCGAACCTGACCGCCAGCACCAATGACACTTTGTTCAGGTTCCGTCCATCCCACTGGCTCTGAAGATAAGACGTGCTCGGGTGAATGCTCTCCACCTCACAGCCGTCGATGGTGTGCCGACCGAAAATCTCCTCCAGTTTCCTGACGGGAATCCTTCGCCGGGTGGCGATCGCTGCCAGTTCAGTCTCCGCCAGAGAGCCTTCGGCGAGTCCACTTTCCCACAGACAGCCCACGTCAAAGTGAGAAAGCACGAAAGTCAGACCGTTTCGATGATCGGGGTGGTCATGGGAAAGCACGATGTAGTCAAGCCGGCGGATTCCTGAATACCAGAGAAACGGGGCCAGTACGGCCCGCCCGACGTCGAACGCTTCGTTGGGAAAACCCCCGCCGTCGACCAACATGGTTGTCCCGGAGGGGAAACGCAGAAGAGTTGAACTCCCTTGACCCACATCAATTGAAACGACTTGCAGCTTTCCGAGCCCCTCGGACCCGTTGAGATTTTGCTGAACAAAGGCCATGCCGAAACCGAAAACCATCAACGGGGCGACGACCATGGCCTTGGTTCTCAGGCGCCAGGGGGTCAGCAAGAGAGCCAGCGCCGCATAGAAGACGGCCAGGAAGAGGACGGATACACTCCCCACCCAGAAGTAGCTCCACGACAGTCGACTGAACCAGGCCAGCAAGGCCTGGAAACCTTCCATAAAAAAGCCGCCGAGCTTCAAAACCGGCAGGGCGAGTTGATCATTGAAGGCAAAAATCCCCAGACTTGCCAACCCGAGCGGCAACACCAGAAAGCCGGTAAGCGGCACCAGCACGATGTTGGCAAGGAAGCCGGCGAGAGAGATCCCCTGGAAATAAAAAGCCGTGAGGGGAAGCACCATGATGTTTACGGCCAGGGACAACCAGAAAGCTTCCTCAAAGGGTGCGATCAGGGTTCCCGGGAATTTGTTCCGAGTCAGCGACGCACAGACGGAGGTGAGGTGAAAGCGTTCGAGCCTCGGGTAGAGACAGAAGATAGCAAACATGCAGACGAAGGTCAGCTGAAATGAAATCTGCCAGAGGCTGTTGGGATCGACGAGCAGGATGATCAGGGCCGAGGCTGCAAGGACCGAGAAGGGATCCGCGGCGATGTACCAATAGGCTGCACCGAAGCACAGCGTTAGCATGATCATCGATCGCCAGATGGGAGGGACCGAGAAGCCGGCAATTAGGGCATAGGTTGCCGCAGCCAGAAGTGCCGGCCACACGGCGATGCGCTGGTCGTCAATGCGGCTGAGGATAATCGGGAAAAGCATTCGCAGGAGCCTCCTCACCATCCAGAACACCAGCAGGGCGACCAGTCCCATGTGCAGACCGGAGATGGAAAGAAGGTGTGTGACTCCTGCCCGGTTGAGATGCTCTCGCCACGAATCGGAAAGAAGGTTTTGGTAGCCGAGAAGCAGGCCCGCATAGAAGGCTGCGGCATCCGGGGGGAGGTTTTCGCGGATCCAGAGTAGGGCCCGCTGCCGGAAGCGCTCCAACCCGGTCCTGGCTCCCTGAACAAAGGAGGTGGGGAAGAATCGTGGGCTTTCCGACAATTTCACCATAAAGCGGTCGTCGGCAACATACGCACGAGTGTAGATTCCTCGCTCAGCCTGGCTGCGAACGTAATCGTAGCCGCCGGGGTTGTTGAAATTATGTAGGTGCTTAAGATTCAAACGGATGGCGATCTCGTCCCCCGGAAACCATTCTGCGGGCATGGTGCTGGTCTTGCCGAGGGTCAGCAGGACGCCTCCTCCCACCGGGGCGCTCCGCCCCTCAAACATCGCCGTAGTTAACCGCACACTGAGTCGCGTCCTGTCGGGATAGAAATCCAGCGGTGAACTGACAGTTCCCAGGAAAAGGGTTTGCGGTCTGTCAATGAAGGGTTCAAGACTGGGCGGGGCGGGGAAATCCGGCTGCGCCAGCCGCCCCGTCAGAAGACCGAGGAAGCAGAATAGCAGCAAGGCAATCAGGGGAACGCGCCAGGAAATCCCATGAGGAAATAACCCGGGCAGGAGGAAGAGCAGCAGGAAAAGGGCGCCTCCCGCAATCCAGGTCACCGAGACCCCCCATGAGCAGGCATGGTCGGCGGCTATCCCGATCAGAAAAACCGTGACCAGCCACAAAAACGGACGTGACCATCGGAAGTACAGAACTGAGTCTCGCATCGGTCGCCCAGAAAGCTTTTGGTCAATGACCCTGCCAGGCGTTTGTCCGAGAACTCATTTTCTGTCATTCGAACAAAGCGAAGCAGAGTGAGAAATCTGAAAACTCAATTACTTACGCAAACAAGATTTCTCGCACTCGGCTCGAAATGACAATTCTCGGACAAGCTCCTGGGCGGGCTACGAAGAGTTCCAGACCCGAAACAGGCAGTCGGAAGCCGGTTGCCATCTCAAGATTTGTCACGCCAGACTCTGGCGCCTATCGCTGCGAGCTTCTTTTCAATAGTCTCATAGCCTCGATCCAGGTGATAGATTCGATGGATTTCCGTGACCCCCTCGGCAGCCAGTGCAGCAAGCACCAGCGAAGCCGACGCACGAAGATCTGTTGCCATGACCGGGGCCCCGGACAATCGCGGCACCCCCCGAACCACGGCGGTTCGCCCCTCTAATTCGATATTTGCTCCCAGGCGCTTGAGTTCCAGAACATGCATGAACCGGTTCTCAAAGATCTTCTCGGTGATGAGGCTCACGCCGTCGCCGAGCGCCATGAGCGCCATAAATTGGGCCTGCATGTCCGTCGGGAAAGCCGGGTAAGGTCGCGTCTTAATGTTTAAGCTCTTGATGGGTGAAACCCGCCTCACTCGCAGAGACCCCGGCCCGCTCTGGATGGACAAACCTGTCAGGGCCAAGTTCTGAATCACCGCATGCAGATGATCGGGGCGGCAGCCTTTGATTTCCAAATCCCCATCGGTAATGCCCGCGGCAATCAGGTAGGTCCCTGTCTCAATACGGTCGGGTATTACGGTAAAACTGCCGGGGATAAGCTCTCTTGACCCTTCAATCCTGATTTCAGGGGTCCCGGCTCCCTCAACGCAGGCCCCCATGCTATTCAAATACTCGGCGAGAGCCACGACTTCAGGTTCCTGAGCCGCATTCTGAAGGATCGTTACGCCATCCGCCAGGCTTGCTGCCATCATCAGGTTTTCGGTTCCGGTGACCGTCACCTGATCGAATCTTATGGTTGCTCCCCGCAACTTGGGCGCCTTCGCAATGACATAGCCGTGGTCAAGCTCGATTTCTACTCCCATCTGCTGCAGTCCGCTCAGGTGCAGATTGATCGGACGAGCACCAATGGCGCAGCCGCCCGGCAGGGAAACGCGCGCCCTGCGGTGACGAGCGACAAGGGGGCCAAGGACTAACACGGAGGCCCGCATGGTCTTCACCAGTTCGTAGGGCGCCTCAAACGTGTGAATGTCCGATGAGTCGATCTCTAACCGATCGCCGTGTTCGGAAACAACCCCCAGGTTGGATAACAGGATCTGCATGGTGCGAATGTCGCGAAGCCTGGGGACGTTGGCGAAGGAGTGTTTCCCGCCGGCCAGCAGGGATGCAGCCATGAGAGGGAGTGCTGCGTTCTTGGCCCCGCTTATCGACACCTCACCGTTGAGGCTGACACCACCTTCGATCACCAATTTGTCCATTTTTCACCTGCCCGATGAATAGTTTTTGTCAGGAGTTCTGCGAAGGTGGAGGATTCGCTGGATCCCGGAGTAATCCGGAAAGAACTCGAAGTGATCACCGAGGGGTTCCTCGCTGAGTTCCGGGTAAAGAATCTCTGCTTGTCCTGCGCCGATCTCCACCAACAGCGACCCGCCTCGCTTCAAATAGGCCGGTGCTTCTCCAATAATCCGTCGAATGAAGGCAAGCCCCAGGGGCCCTGCCAAGAGAGCCGTACGCGGCTCGTAACAGTTGATTTCCGGAGCGAGGTGGCGGTATTCTTCCTCGCCGATGTAAGGCGGGTTGCTGATGATGACATCGAAAAGCGGGCCGGAAGAAGAAAACCCGTCAAACAAATCGCTTGCAACCAGGGCGATGCGCTCGTTGACATGATGACGTGTGGCGTTGCCCCTGGCCACTTGAAGGGCTGCCCATGAATAGTCCGTAGCGACGACTTGTACGGTCTTGCATGCGTGGGCCAGGGCAATGGCGATGGCTCCGGAACCCGTGCCCAGATCGAGCACTCGTTTCGACGAGTCTCTTACCAGCTCCAGTGCCTTCTCAACGAGCAATTCCGTTTCCGGGCGTGGAATGAGGACATCCGGCGTGACGGAAAATTCCAGAGACCAGAATTCCTGTCTTCCCGTGATATACTGGGTAGGTTCACGTGCGGCTCGGCGACGAATCAGCTCCCGATAGGAAGCCAACTCATCCTGGGCGAGAGGACGATCAAAATTGAGGTAGAGCTGGATACGTTCCATCCCCAGCACATGAGCGAGCAGCACTTCAGCACCGGCACGCGGCTGCTCAATACCTTTTCGACCGAAATACTCCGCCGTCCACTGGAGCACTCTGAGAACGGTCCATCTCTCTTCCATCCCTCAATTCCATGATCCTCGCAGCGCCAACCAGGAGGCTTTTGATTGCCCCACCGTGGATGGACTGCTAACCATGCCCCGTACCTTTTAAGGCTTCTGACTGAAAATGAGTGTTCAGAGGGTCGATGATGTCGTCGAGGGTGCCGCCGTCGAGAATGGTATCCAACTTGTAGAGGGTGAGGTTGATGCGGTGGTCGGAAACTCGGTTTTGGGGAAAGTTGTAGGTGCGGATCCGCTCGCTCCGGTCTCCGGTACCGACTTGGCTCTTTCGTTCCTGAGCGATCTTCGCCTCCTGCTCGCTTTGCATCTGGTCGAGCAAGCGGGCGCGGAGCACCTTCAGGGCCTTGGCCTTGTTCTTGTGCTGCGATTTTTCATCCTGGCAGATCACCACCAGTCCGCTGGGGACATGGGTGATACGCACCGCAGAGTCGGTAGTGTTCACGCTTTGTCCGCCAGGTCCCGAGGAACGGAACACGTCCACCCGCAGGTCGTTGGGGTCGATATAGACATCCACCTCTTCGGCTTCCGGAAGAACGGCAACGGTTACCGCCGAGGTGTGGATCCTGCCCTGACTTTCCGTCACCGGCACGCGCTGCACGCGATGCACTCCCCGTTCGTACTTCATGCGGCTGAAGGCCGCCTTGCCGTAGATTTCCGCTACGATTTCCTTGAACCCGCCGATGCCGGTCGGATGAGCGTCGAGCACCTCGACCTTCCACCGACGAAGCTCGGCGTACCGGGAATACATCCGAAAGAGGTCGGCGACAAAAAGCGCTGCTTCCTCACCACCCGTCCCTGCTCGGATTTCGAGAATTACGTTCTTGTCGTCTCTGGGGTCTTTGGGGGCCAGCATGAGTTTGAGTTCGGTTTCGTAAGCTTCCAGATCTTTGCGCAGTTGGGCGACTTCCTGCTTGAAGAGTTCCCGCATCTCGGGATCGTCTTCCGCCTCAAACAGATCCTGGTTTTGCTGAATCTGCCGGCTCAGTCTCTTGTATTGCCGGTAGGCCTCCACGGCGGGAGCGATCTCGGCATGCTCTCTGGTAATCTTCTGGTACTCTTTTTGGTTGGCCAGAATCTCAGAGTTGCTGAGCTCTTCCTCAATGCGCAAATATCTTTCTTCGACACTCTTCAGGCGATTGAACATAACCGTATTGGCCTGCCCTTGGTTCCATCGGGCTTCAGGAAAAAGCGAATTCCGTAAATAGGGAGATTGCCCGGAATCCGGACGCTAGGCCTCTTTGGTCTTGTATTTCTCGTACTTCCTGCGGAATCTCTCAATGCGGCCGGCAGAATCCACCAATTTTTGTTTGCCCGTGTAGAAGGGGTGGCACTTGGAACAGATTTCAACCCTGATTTCTTTTTTGGTTGATCCAGTCGGTATCTCGCTGCCGCAGGCGCATCGGATAACGGTTTGTTGATATGCGGGATGGATATTCTCCTTCATCGGTTCCGTTCCTCCATATTTTCTATGACTGCTTCAAACCATTTATTATACACCTCCTGCTATTGTGCTCAAGCATTTTTTGGAGGCAGGTATCATTTCGGGACTCGGGATCAACCTCGTCGTGCCAGCAGTCCATCCCCGATGTGGTCTTCGCTCTTAGCTCTCGGGCCTTCAGCCTTCAGCCCGCACCTCGATCCTTTACCCCGTAGTCATTGCCCGCCACTTCCCGATCTAGCGGTTCATCGAGGCCAGGAAATCTGCGTTGCCTTTGGTACCCTGCATTTTGTCGAGTAGGAATTCCATGGCATCGATCGGGTTCAAAGGAGAAAGCAGTTTTCTGAGAATCCAAATACGGTTGAGATCATCCGAGGGTATCAACAGCTCCTCTTTGCGGGTGCCGGACTTATTGATATCGATAGCCGGGAAGATGCGGCGGTCGGCAAGTTTGCGGTCAAGGACAATCTCCATATTCCCGGTACCCTTGAACTCCTCAAAGATCACTTCATCCATACGGCTACCCGTGTCAATCAGGGCGGTGGCAATAATGGTCAGACTCCCACCCTGTTCCACGTTCCGAGCCGCGCCGAAGAACCGTTTCGGGCGATGCAGTGCGTTCGAGTCCAGGCCTCCCGAGAGGATCTTCCCGCTCGGGGGCACCACCGAGTTATAGGCCCGGGCCAGGCGGGTAATGCTGTCAAGAAGGATGACCACGTCACGTTTGTGCTCCACCAGTCGCTTGGCCTTTTCGCTTACCATTTCAGCCACTTGCACGTGGCGCTGGGGCGGTTCGTCGAAGGTGGAACTGACCACCTCGGCGCGCACATTGCGTTGCATGTCGGTGACCTCTTCGGGTCTTTCATCGATCAGCAGGACGATGAGGTAAGCTTCCTTGTGGTTGATCGAGATGGCATTGGCGATATTTTGCAGGAGCATGGTCTTGCCGGTGCGAGGCTGAGCTACGATCAGGCCTCGCTGCCCGAAACCGATCGGGGTCAGGAGGTCCATTACTCTGGTGGAGAGGTTGTCGGCAATGCTTTCCAGCTTGACGCGTCGATCCGGATAGAGGGGGGTGAGGTTGTCAAAGAGGATTTTATCCCGCGCCACATCCGGGTCTTCATAATTGACCGCCTCCACCTTCAGCAGCGCAAAGTAGCGTTCATTGTCTTTGGGTGGACGAATCTGCCCGGAGATGCTGTCTCCGGTGCGCAGACTGAAGCGTCGGATTTGGGAGGGTGAGACGTAAATGTCATCAGGACCCGGGAGATAATTGTAATTTTGGCTTCGCAGAAAGCCGAATCCATCGGGCAGGATCTCCAGTACCCCTTCCCCGTAGATCAGCCCGCTCATTTCCGCTTGAGCCTGGAGCAGGGCAAAGATCAGTTCTTGTTTGCGCATCGCACTGGCCCCTTCGATATTGAGGGCCTTGGCAATGGTCATCAATTCCCTGATGTTCTTGCTTTTCAACTCCACAAGGTTCATTTCGTTGCGGGGTTGCTCCACGCTTTCCTGATCCTTGGCGGATTTTTGTTGAGCGTCCTGGGCGTTTTGTGCTGCTTGAGGCATATCCTTGCACTCCATAAAACGAAAAATTGTCGATTGTCCGGAACTCATTATTGGTTCATGAGGCGTCTCGCACTGGCAAGATGATTTTGAGGAAGCGGCATTTCCGGGGAATTGGTGCTAGTCTCAATAGTATTATTCTGCCAGAAGTTCTTCCCGGTATCTTCTCCAGGTTACTCACGGAGGAGGGTTCGCGTACTCCAATGAGGCAGTTCCAACTCTAAAGAAGTTTTCAGGTTTGTCAACACATTTAAGGCCTCGACCATGCCTTCGTTTCGGGGGGAGAACATCAAATCCGAAAGAAAGCACCAAATCAGGCCTTACTCTCCAGGTGTAAGGACGCGGGTGTAACCCCCCTGTCAGACTATTAAAAGAGCGCTCAAAGGACCTCGTTCGTCATTCCGGTGAAAACCGGAATCCAGCCTTTAAGAGGTTCCGGACCCCGATTCCCCGCTTAAGCTTGTCCTCGCAGGCTTTAGGTGGGGAGCCTGTGGGGACAAGTTTCACCGGCGTGACGTTGCATCTGTTACGTCAATGACTTATGCAATGGAGCACTAGAAGCCAAAGCGGGTCCAAGCGCTGGGTTTCTTTCCTCCTTCATTAAGGCGATTCTGGGAAGCTGTCAGCATTTTATCGATTTGTTCCTGATAACCCAAGGCGCTGACTGCTTGAGGATATTTGCGGTTGATTAAATCCAGCCGTTCTCTCGCCGCGTAGAATTCTCCCATAATGAAGTAGAGTCGTCCTACACCATACTCGTGAGCAACAATGCGTTTTTGGCATTCGAAGAGTTGCTGCTTTGCTTTCAGAGCATACTCCGATTGCGGGAAGGCCTGGATCAAGCGCTGAAAAGATTCCATGGCCAATCGAGTTTCTTCCTGATCCCGATTGACCGAGGAGAAGGCCAAGAAATGGCACATGCCAATCTGATAAAGCACGTAGGGGATTATCTCGTTGCGAGGATGGAGGCGGGCGAATTCCTCATAGGCAATGGCCGCGTCGGTGTAGTCCTTGTTGTAGAAATGGGCGTCGCCGAGCTTCAGTTCCGCCAGGATGGCATATTTGCTGTACGGATAGCGCTCTTTCAGTTGCTGGAAGGCTTTGATCGCATCTTCATAGTCCTTCTTCTGCATCTCCTGGGTGCCTTCAATCACCAGCTGTTCAGCGCTCTTCTCAACGGTGGAGGAGGAGCCCTTGCCGAAGGTGTCTCCGAAGTAAAAGTTTACCAGGTAGGAATTACACCCGGAGATTCCGGGGGCAAGAATCAGCAGGAAAAGCAAAGTCACAGGCCGAAACAATCTCGCCCCGGGTCTAAAAGCAAAGTGCATGGTGGTTCCTGCTATGGTTGCATCTCGTTAGCCAACGGCTTTATCGATGGCGGCGGTGATCTGGGACTTGGCAACGGCGCCGGTGATTTGCTCGCTCACACTCCCATTCTTGAAAAGAATCAGGGTTGGGATTGCGCGAATGCCATACTTGGATGGCGTCTTGGGATTGTCATCCACGTTGCACTTTGCCACTTTGAGCTTGCCCTCGTAGTCCCCGGACAGCTCCTCTATGACGGGTGCGATCGACCGGCAGGGCCCGCACCATGGCGCCCAAAAATCCACCAGAACGGGTACTTCCGCCTGCAGAACCTCCTGCTCAAAAGTGCTGTCGCTAATCTCAATGATGTTCTTTCCTGCCATCGGAACGGCTCCTCTCTTGGCAACTCAAGTTTATGCTTCAAGTATTCAGAGAATGGGTCAATTGTTTAACCAGGTAAGTTTCGCATATAAACAATCGACCTGGTTTTGTCAATCAAACATCAAGCCCGTGAAACCTGGAATAGGCAACTCTCGGATGAAAATGACAGAACAATACTGCCGTAACCCGCATCTGGCAAAAGAACAAAATAACAGAATCTAAAAATTTCAAGCTCTTGCATACAGAGAGCTTCTTGCGAATCCATCAAGGGTTGGGTGCGGCTGGAATTCGCTGCTAACCGCGTAAACACGCCGGGGGCGGATCGATCACAGCATTGGCGCCTGGAGATTAAGGCCATTCCTATCGATTGGAGTGTCGTTGCGGAATGACAATTCGTGGAAAGGGTGTGTATACTGATGATGCGTACCAGGTGGGGTTAGATGCCGGTTGTCGGGTTCTAGCCATCACCCATGGGCAAGAAACAGCTATCTGCCATAATGGAGTCTGCCGAAGGGTTTAGAGAACAATGCCCCCTCAGAAAACGTTTTTTCGCTGTCAGCAATGCGGTTACGTTAGTCCGAAGTGGTTGGGACGGTGCCCGGACTGCCAAACTTGGCACTGCCTGGTTGAGGAACTTGCCCTCAAGAAGCCGTCTCGGGAGATGAATGTAGCGTCTCGGGGGGAGCCTCTGGCCCTTGCCGACATCCCTTTTGAGTCGGAAGATCGCCTCAGGAGCGGTATGGGTGAATGGGACCGGGTGCTTGGCGGAGGCCTCATGCCGGGGTCGATTGTCCTGCTCGCCGGAGACCCGGGTATCGGCAAATCCACCCTGCTGCTGCAGGCCATGGCGCAGCTGGCACAAGAAATGAGAGTGCTCTATGTTTCCGGCGAAGAGAGTCCCCAACAGCTCAAGCTGAGGGCTTCCCGCCTGAAAATCGATGCTCCCAACCTGTTTGTATTTTCCGAGAACTCGCTCGAAGCCGTGCTCGCGGCCATCGAAACCAAGCCACCTGCCATCCTGGCGGTCGACTCCATCCAGACCATGCACACCAGGGTTCTGGATCTGGCTCCCGGCTCCATCACCCAGGTCCGGGAATGTGCTTCGCGCCTGATGCGGGAAGCGAAAGACAAAAATATAGGGGTTTTCCTCATCGGCCATGTCACCAAAGAAGGCTCAATCGCCGGGCCCCGGGCCCTTGAGCATCTGGTGGATACCGTTCTTTACCTCGAAGGAGACCGGACGCACACCTTTCGGCTCTTGCGCGCGGTGAAAAACCGCTACGGCTCAACCAATGAAGTAGGGGTCTTCGAAATGAAGGAAACGGGGCTTGAAGAAGTCCCGAATCCCTCGCAACTGCTGCTGGCGGAACGCCCCAAAGGAG
>JGI20214J51088_10000836_pt1 | contig 21086 bp, 17 predicted proteins | sample WetSurMetagenome_FD_51088 | JGI IMG/M metagenome (IMG submission 51088) | reverse complement strand
ACAGAGTTTCTGGCCGGGACCCCTGACCCTCGTTTTGCCGGCTGCGGCAGATATTTTGCCGCAGGTTCACGGCGGAACGGGTAAGATCGGGATTCGCATCTCTTCCCACCCCGTTGCGCAAGCCCTGGCAACCGGGGGCGGAGGCTTGGTGACCTCAACTAGTGCCAACCAGGCCCACCAGCAAGCGTTTCGGGCACCCTCGGAGATTCCGGCGGGCTTTCTCGCTCTGGTTGATGGGCTGATTGATGCAGGTCCATCCGGAGGGGATCGGGGAAGTCTTCCTTCGACCGTTGTTGACGCCGGCGTCTTTCCCCCTGAATTGATACGGGCAGGGTGCATCCCCTGGGAAAGGTTGATGCAGGCCATCAGCTAACCGGAAAGGGCCGGGAAGAACGCGCAACCCGTAGCCCGGAACTCGCAACTTTTCAGAGCAGAAGTCAGGACTTGTGAGCAGCGGTATCCTTATACTTTTAGTTAGTCTGAGTGCGCTATTGGGGCTTGCCGTTTTTGCCGGTTGGCGATGGCGGCGTCTGGCATCCCGTGAGACACGCATCATCCTGACGGGGGGCGGAACAGGCGGCCACGTCAACCCGGCGTTGGCCATCGCCGAAGGGATCAAAAGCCGAGAACCGGATGCCGTCTTTCTTTATGTCGGCGTGCGCGGCAAAGCCGAAAGCGTCATTGTCAGGCGTGCGGGGTACCCGCTTAGATTCATATCTTCCGAGGGGTTCCCCGGCTTTAAGCCCTCCTTTCGGCTGGTGCGCTTTCTCTGCCGGCTGACTCTGGGAACGGTCCATGGTACGGCCATTCTTCTTTGGTTTGCTCCCCGCTGGGTGGTCGCAACCGGCGGGTATGTGAGTGCGCCCATCATTCTAGCCGCCTTGATCCTGAAATTGCTCCGCGTGTCTCCTGCGAAAGTCTTCCTGCACGAACAAAACAGCATCCCCGGCCAACTGAATGTGGTTCTCGGACGATGGGTGGACCGGGTGCTCCTGACCTTTCCCCAAACCCTTTCTTTCTTTCCCCGAAACGGCGTTCTGGTGGGATACCCGATCCGCCATTCGGTTGCTTTGAAACCCAGGAAAGAAGCCCTGGCCAACCTGTCGTTTCAGGTTCCGGAAGAGCGTCAGGTGATCTTTGTGTTTGGTGGATCACAGGGAGCCCGCACCATCAATCGGGCATTGGTCGACGCCCTGCCCCATCTCCTTCCCCATCGCGAGCGGTTGTTCATCATCCACGGCACGGGCCTCACCAAATCGAACGGGTATGATGCCGCCGCCGATACCGAGACACGTTTGGAGAAAACCCTGTCCCGTGAGGAAAAGGCTTTGCTCGACACTTTTTACTATCGGCAGGATTACTTTCACAACATTGCCGATGTCTATTCCATAAGTGATCTGATTGTCTGTCGCAGCGGCGCCGGAAGCCTCAACGAAATTTCGCGCATGGGAAAACCCGCCTTTCTGATTCCAAAGGCGAACCTGCCGGGCGACCATCAGGTGATGAATGCGCGGGCCATGAAGCACAGCGGCGCCACGGAAGTGGTCTTCGAAGACACCGTTGTCGAAGAAGGCAAGGTTCTGGAGAAGCTCGAAGGGAGGCTCTTTGCGGAGCGCATTTTGCGCCTGCTCGAAGACCCGGAGCGTTTGCGTGAGATGGGCGCCCGGGGCCGGGAGTTCTTCCGCCATCATGCGGTCAAACGGATCCTGAGCGAAATCTATCAGGACCACAGCTATGATAACGGCATCCGCTACGATGCCGTCCCCTTCAAACCCCTGCTGAGCAATCAGCGACTCCTGCAGGTGCTCAGCGCCGCCTATGAAGGCTCGCCCGGAGACTACGACCCGCTCAGGGTGGTGGGAGATGAGGACGATCTGGTCTACTACCGGCATCGAGCGGCGGCTTTGCTCAGTCACAAGGATTGGCAGGATCGGAACCTGGGCGTCAAGCTGATCGGCTTCACTCATTATCGCCAAAAGATCCCCACCCTGCTGCACATGCTCGTCGATCGAACCCCGGCAAGCCTGATCAGGCGCTGTTTTGGCGGCGATTTTGAACAGGTTGCCTTTATCCGGCGAAACATCGTTCAGGCCCTGCAGGTGCTCAACCAGTGCGACGTGGATGTCGAAAGGCCTTTGTTGACCGCTCTCCGGGACCCCTATTATGAGGTTCGCTCTCATGCTTGCCACGCGGTAGCCCACTTCGCCCCCAGTCTGGAGGGAAAAGAGGTATGGATTAAGGCCATGCTGACGTCCCTGCAGGACCAGTCCTTCGAGGTAGCGGCGGAAGCGGCCAAAGCCCTGGGCAAGATCGGAACCGATCAAGAAGTGATGGAACAACTGCTCCGATTGCGGGAATCGCACTACTGGCAAGTCAGAAATGCTGCACTGGTGGGCATTAGATGCTTGGTGGAGCGCAATGTGGTGCGACCCACACCGGCCATGATCTCCCGGATTGCCGGCTTCATCCTGACTGCCACCGATTTTCAGCCGCATTTTTCCATCAAGGAGACTTACAAAACCACTCATCAGTGCTGTCACGAAAGACTAGCCGGGGAGGACGAAGACCGGAAGGCCTTGGACTCTCAACTGGATCCCGCCGAGAGGACGATTTAGCCATGGTTTACGAGATAGGTAATTATTTGATGCAACTCTCGGAGGATTTCTCCTTTTTCCGCCTTGTGAACTACATAACCTTCCGGGCCATCATGGCAGCGCTGACTTCGGTTATTTTTGTTTTCCTCTACAGCCGTCGTTTCATCCTCTTCATGCACCGCAGGTGCATTCTGGACCAGGTGCGTGAGACCGGGGTCCATTCCGCACTCGACAAGAGCGGGACGCCGACCATGGGGGGGGTGCTCGTCATCGGAGCGGTTCTCAGCTCGATGATGCTCTGGGGAAATTGGCACAATCCGTTTCTCATCTGTTCTCTGGCGGGAATGCTCTGGTTTGGCTTGCTCGGTTTTTGCGACGATGTTTCCAAGGTCCNGCGGCGCAGCGGGGATCTGGGGATTTCCGAACGCAACAAGCTCATCGCACAGGGTCTTTTTGCGTTGGGGTTTGCCTGGTTCTGCGTTGGTCCCTATGCGCCTCTTGAAGCCGCTCTGGCGACCAAGCTCTACATTCCCTTCTATAAATACGCCGTGGTTGATTTGGGCCCGCTCATCTACGGCGCCTTCATCCTGCTTTTCGTCGTTTTCGTCTCGAATGCGGTCAATATCACCGACGGGCTCGACGGCCTTGCCATCACCCCTGCTCTTTTTGTGGTCGCGGTCCTCGGGATTTTTGCCTACGTCGAAGGAAACCGGATCTATTCGAGCTACCTCTTTTACCCTTATCTCAGAGGGGTTGGAGAGCTGACCATTTTCGGGGCGGCTTTTGTGGGAGCGGGCTTGGGGTTCCTCTGGTACAACGCCTACCCGGCCCAGATCTTCATGGGCGATACCGGTTCCCTGGCAATCGGCGGCACCATGGCGGTTATGTCCGTGCTGCTCAAACAAGAGATGCTTTTTCCCCTGCTCGGAGGCCTCTTTCTTGCCGAAGCCATCACCAGCCAGATTCAGGACAAAATCGGCGTGCGCTGGGTGGGGCGGCGCATCTTTTATCGCGCTCCCTTGCATCACAACCTGCAGCATAGAGGAATTGCCGAAACCAAGGTGGTCATTCGCCTCTGGATCGTTGCCGGCATCCTCGCCCTGATCTCCCTGGCGACGCTGAAGCTCCGCTGAATTCTGCCGCTCCTTGCAAGTCTTCTTCACCCTGTTCAATACTTGGAGAAACGGTCATGGAAAAACCGGATCAGCGTGAACAAACATCTTCTACTCTCCGTTCCTTTGTCAAATCGTTTGTGTTCAGACGTCATGTTCAGGACACCGAAGTCCTTGCACACCTGTTGTCGGACAAGAGCACCCTCTTTGCCTGGCAGCGCAACCACATGGCCAATGAAAGGACCTTCCTGGCATGGTGTCGCACCGGGATCTCACTCATTGTCTTCAGTTTTGTCATTGAGCGCTTCGACCTCCTCATTCGTGAACTCAGTGCTGCTTCGCCCCATGCGGACAAGTTTGTTCACCTGGGACAAACCCACTATCTGGGCGTTATCATCTTTATCTTGGGTTCTGCGATTATGGTGCTGGCTGGTTGGCGTTTTTTTTACATGCGTCGTCACATCAACCAGGCAGACCCCGAGTTTTCCACGCTGCCCGATATCTTCCTATTGGTCTCGGTGCTGGTGACGCTCGCCATGGTCTTCATCCTGTTCGTCTTCCTCTTTTGAAGAAGATGACAGGATACCGGCGATTCAAGGAAGAGCATTGGAGGGGAAGGTGAGACTATGCACATCTTGATCTTGGGTGCAGGAGCACTGGGAAGCCTTTTGGGAGCCAGACTTTCGCAAACGGAGGCCAAGGTTTCACTTCTATCCACCAACCGCGCGCACATTGCGGCCATTCACCGGGAGGGCCTCGCTGTAGAGGAATTGGACGGCACCACGCCCCATTACCCGGTTGCCGCCTATGACCGCCCAGGATCCATTGAAGCGGCCCCGGACCTGGTTCTCGTGGTGGTCAAGACGTACAGCATCGAAGACGCGCTTTCGGGCATTCTCAAACAATGCGGCTCCGAAACTCTGTTTCTGACCCTCCAGAACGGCATCGGCAATTGGGAACGGATTGCGAGTCTCGTGGGGAAGGAATCGGTACTGGTGGGGACGACGGCCCAAGGGTCCACCCTCGTTAAACCAGGCCGGGTCCGTCATGGCGGCAACGGCCCGACCTTTATCGGAGAACCGCAGGGAACTCCTTCACCCCGTGTCCGGTCAGTGGTCGAGCTATTTCTCCGGGCAGGATTCAACACCGAGGCCAGCGACCGGATGGAACAGCTCATCTGGGAAAAACTGCATGCCAACGTCGGGATCAATGCCGTTACCGCTTTGACCGGGATCCGAAATGGCTTCATCGCCGAGACCGCAGTGGCCCGGGAGCTTTGCCGGGCAGCAGTGGAGGAGGCCATGTTGGTGGCCCGCGCCAGCGGCTTCGAGATCGGCGGCGATATGTTTGAGCACGTGTTGGCGATCGCCCGGGCGACCGCCAGGAACCGTTCTTCCATGGGTCAGGATGTGGATCGGAGGAAACGAACCGAAATCGATGCCATCAATGGAGCCATTGTTGCCTTTGGAGAAAAGGCGCATATTCCAACGCCGGTCAATCGGACCCTTACCCAACTCGTCAAAACCCTGGAAGCAAGCTACCTGGAAGGCAGTGGTCAGTGATCAGCGGCTAGTGGCTTGTCCGACAACTCTGTTCCTTGCTTATTTGCCTTCACAAATCCCCCCAACCCCCCTTTGAGAAATGGGGATTCAGGGGGATTTTCGGACAAGCTCCTAGTCCAGCACGGGAATGTTCTTCCTCCGGCACATGTCCTTGAAGATTTCCGGCCAGACCGTGACACTCACCTCGCCGAGGTGAGCTTTCTTGAGCAGCAACATTTGCGTTCGCGACTGACCAATGCCTCCTCCAATGCTCAAGGGAATCTCGTCATTCAGGATTGCCTGATGGTATGCAAATCTGAGGAAGTCGAGCTGACCGGAAAGTTCCAGTTGTTTCCTGAGCGCTTCAGCATTGACGCGGACCCCCATCGATGTCAATTCGTGGCGGCGTTTGGTCACCGGGTTCCAGACCAGGATGTCCCCATTCAGGCCATGCATAGGGCGGCCATCTTTAGAAACGGTCTCGGTAACCCAGTCGTCATAATCGGCGGCGCGAAGCTCATGGGGATAGCCGTCCCTGAGAACCCAGCCGATCCCGTAAATAAAAACAGCCGGGTATTGTTTCAGCGTCTCCGTCTCCCGATCCTTTCGCGGCAGATCGGGGAACATGTCCAGGATATCTTCAGCATGAAGGAAGGTGAGCTTTTCCGGAAGGTTGGGATAACGGTCCGTTTTCAGCTGTGGAAAGAGCCCCTGCACAAAGATTTCCGCTCCTTTTATCACCTTCCACAACTTTTCCACCACCTCGGTAAGGAACTGCAGGTTTCGCTGCTCGCCGGTTATGGCCAGTTCCCAGTCCCATTGGTCGACATAGGCACTGTGGTCATGGTCGAGGAAGTAATCCTTCCTTATTGCCCGCATATCCGTTACGAGGCCCTCTCCAACCCCCATCCCGAATTGCTTCAACGCCATCCGTTTCCACTTGGTTGCAGCCTGCACTACCTGAGCATCAACCGGGTTTTTGCCATAATCGTTAGGAATATGAAACTGGATGGGTGAGCGCGAACCGTCGCGGTCCAGAAGATCATTGATGCCGCTCTCCGCATCCACGATCAGGGGCACCGACACCGGGATCAACTTGAGCTCTTTGCAGAGGTTCTCCTCGATGTAATTCTTGACTGCGAAGATGGCCAGTTGTGTTTCTTTTGGCGACAGCAACGAATGATAGTCCTGAGGCAGGATCAGTTCAAGCTCATCATAGTTGCCAATACCCGGTCCAGCGAGATCTTTTCCTTTGTTTCCCATTGGTTGTGACTCCTCCGGATTTGTCTGTGGTTGAGGGTGGTTGTTAGAAGATCCTTGAGGGAAGCTCAGCTACCCCTCGAAGGTCTTGCTTATAGATGATGCCCCATTGCCAAATCAAGGGCTGCCTTTAATTCTGCCATCCGGTATGGCCTATGTAAGAATGCCTGGGGGCGTTCCGCATGTTCTCCTTCCATTGCCTTCGCTTCGTCGTAGCCGCTGGCGAGAACCTCCTGGATATCAGGCCGCAAGAGGTATCGTTAACACATTAGCGCTTTTCGCGCTACAAGACCCAGCCCGCCCTTGCCACGATTGCACAAATGATCGTTGCAAGTGTGGAGAGATGTCGGCCCTGTTAGCCTCTGGCGCCAGGCATGAATTTCTTAAACGCTGACATAACAGCGCGAAAGGTTTTCTTGTGATCATCGGGCTGACTTTTTTGCTGCAGTCTTAATCATAACCAGCCATAATCTTTCCCGGATATCCCGTCCTTTTTGCGATGGCCGATACGAAGAATACTTTTCTTTAACCAAGAGGGGGAGAGAATTCATGAAAAGGAATAGAGGTTTACAGTTAACCTGGGGGATGTTGATGGTGAGCGTGGCAATCATCGGCCTGCTGGCACCGGACCAGGCGGCCGAGGCGCTCGTTCCGGTAACAATCGATGACTTTACTATCGCATTTGGCACTGAAGCCGACCCACCGCTTTTCAATGATCAAAACGTCCCACCCCTGTTCACACAGAGAGCATCACAGCCTCCGCCTGTTTTGCCACAGGCTAATGTCTTTGGCAGCGCCCGCATTTTGGAGCTCTCAATCGTTCAATCGGCCGGCACAGTTGGAAAGGCTTTCATCGATGGCAATACCGACCCGAGTCTAAGGGCATGGGTTGTCAGCAATGATACCGGTTCTAATGGTCGGGGAAGGATTATTTGGAACGGTTCCAGCGTCACTACAGATCCCCTGGCCTGCAGCCTTCCACAACCACTCCCTTATAATTGGGATGGGTTCTACAGCCTCAGGCTGGAAAACGTTAAAGCGGATCAAGACACCATCTGGCACGTCACTCTTTTCAGCAATAACGGCGCGAACTCTTCAACGGCTTCGTTTGCGCAGAACGGCAAAATCCCTATTCCTCTAAAAGAGATTCTTAGAACGGATTTCGCAGGTAGTGTGCAATTTGCCTCCCTCTGCCGGATCGAGATCAGCATGGATAATGCGGATGCCCTGTCTATCGCGACGTCGCAAGTGACGGCACTGCTTGACTCTCCCCCTCATCCCGTAATCCATTGCGCATCGAAGACGCTGGGTCCGAGCCCCTTCAACCAGGCAACGCAGAAATCGAGTTTGACTCTCCCTACGGGTAGTACGTTTGACGGTGATTTGTACGTGCAAGTAACCGTTCAAACCACTGCCCCCGGTGCTGCGGCTCAGATTGATATCGAAGATGTTTTGCCTCCGAAGATGACCTTCCAGGGCGATATTCACGTTCAGCAACCCTCGCCCAGTTTCAATCTGGGTACAGATCCTGAGATCGGGTCGACCGGAACCATTAAATGGACCACTGTCGACTTGCTGCCAGAGGGAGCAACTCTCCAGTTTTACTTTAAAGTGCATCTGGCGCTGAATGCTCCGGGAACGGCAACCAACACGTTTCGTGCTAAAGCTACGACCGATGTGGTGTACGCGCCTGGCGAATGTTCGGCGATCGCGAGCCTGTCCGGAGATCATAGGGTGCCCAGTCTCAGCGGGTGGGGCGCCATCATCCTTTCGTTTGTGTTGGCAGCTTCCGCAATATGGCTGCTGAGAAAGAGGAGGGTTAGCTAATTCGTTAAGGTTAGGAATCTGCTTTCTCTGAGAGCGGGCCTTTGCAGCGACCTTGATAAGATCGCGCCTAAGCGGCGTTCCTACAGAAAGGTGATGGTTCTGGCAAAGTGAAAGATCACCACCTTAGTCAGGATAATCTCAATGCACCAAGAATAAATGTTTAGGAAAGAGCGCTTTTCAACGCCCTTTCTTCGGGGGAGACCTGACAGTGATCATCTGCTCCAGGTCCGGTTTCCCTGTCACGGGAACACGCTCCATGGATCAAGTCTGGCAAGCGTGTTGACGCACTTGACCGCATTGGCAAGGATCTTGCTGGTTAAATCTGGCGGTTTGCTGACAAGAGTGGGTTGCCCAGAGACAGAATGAAGCGTATGGAAGAAATTGTTGATTGGCGTAGAGGCGCAAGAACTCCAGGATTCCCCAATTTTTTCACTTACATTGACGTCAAATCGCTGGTAATTGGCACCCGAACTGAAAAGAGTGAGTATCATGAAGCTTTCCGGGCGAATAGCCACAATTGCGGGGGGCTTGAAAGAGGGTGTTTGCCCCGGTTTGAGACCAAACTGCTCCTGTGGTAGCCGGTGGGGGTGTCTCCACCATCAGAGTTTAGTGGTAGATGATGACGGGCTCTTCATACCCGGGCCAGCGATCCTCAAAGTCCTCTATGGCAAATGGCTAGGGTGTGGACATCTGCCTTGAGAAGCCAAAAATCCCAGCGCCAAAAGTTCAAGATTCAAGAACCGTATCGCCACCAAACTGCCTTCTCCGAAAAGGTTCCGGAGGTGTTAATCTCGAATTTCACGACTACAGAGAGTCAGACTCTCGTCCTGGCGGTCGGGGCTTCCCCTGGTTGGCCTTGGTGCAAATATGAAAATAGCTTGTTGCTGGGTTTGCGCAGCATTCCGGAGTCAACATATGTTGGCGCTGACTTCGCAAGGTGAGCTCGGTCCCCGAAAGATGGGGGCAAGGAATTGGTGGTTGGCGATATCCAAATACTATCCGCACCCAACGGAACCATGCCTCGGGTATGGATACAGGGCAGGCATCCATACTCGAGCCAGTGGTCAATTTACTTCTGCGCCAAGCTGACCATCATTCCAACCGTCAGGGTGTGAAACGTGGTGGTTCTTGTCATTTCTTGTCATTACTTACGAAGAAATCGGCACAAAATGACTTTGACAGTATTCACAAGGCGTGATACCAGAAAAGTGGCAAAAAGCAAGTCAAAAAGCCATTTCTTATAACCTCTTATCACCTAATCTGCCGCCGGTCGCCGGGAAGTGAAAAGGCGGCAACGTTCCGCTTGGGCGGATTGCGGGATGGGGTATAGTACGAAACGATGATCCTCGGATACCGAATTCGCCCCTTGCTGGCCGCGGCCTTGCTGGCCGTGTTCGCCGTTTGTATGGTCTTCTTCCGGTTCGCGGCCGTTTCGGATCGTCACAGGAAATTCGAGGAAGCGCGGGGGAGAGACCAGGTCGCTATCGTTCAGGAGAGGATGGCCCCCCTCGCGGCGCTTCTTGCCCCCTTCGAGACCGTCGGCTACGCGACGGACCTCGCGGAGCACAATACGAAAAAGGCGACGTGGGTCTTGAGTCAATACGCGCTCGCGCCGGCGATCTTGCTCGAAGGGTGGGAATGGCCCCTTGTTGTCGAGGATTTCTATTCTTCTCTCCCGGCGGGGGGCATCCCCTCTGGCTATGTGCCCGTACGGGACACGGGGCGAGGCGTGTTCCTCCTGGAGAAAGCGAAGAGATGAATCCCTTGGCCTGGATACCGACCCTTCTTTTCCCGTTCGGGATTGGCTATTTCCTGACGACGTTTTTCTCCAGCCTTCCGGGAGGGGAAGCGTCCGGATGCGGGAGGTGCCTTTTCCGGCTGTCCCTTGCGGGCGGTTTGGGCATCGGGCTTGTTTCCGCGCTCTTCTTTTTCTGGAAAATCCTGGTTTTCCCTTCAGGGCAATATTTTTTCTGGCTGGAAACGGCGCTGCTTCTGGCGACGGGCGCCCTGGCGGTGCTGTACGGCCGGCGGGGGAAAACCGGCGACGTTGCCCCCGCCGTGTCCCCCTCCGAGTGGGACGGGGTTTCCCTCTGCCTTCTGGCGGCGTTGCTGGTTTCCCTTCTGGCCGTGGCCGTGATGTTTTATTACTTTTCGGCGGAGCGTCCTCACGGGGGATGGGACGCTTGGGGCGGATGGAATCTCCGGGCCCGCTTCATGTTGCGGGGCGGGGATCGATGGACCGAAATGTTCGGCCGTCTCTCGAAGGAAATGCACCCGGAATACCCGTTGCTGACCTCCGCGTTCATCGCGCGGGGCTGGGGATACGTCGGCGGGGAGGATCCCGCATTGCCCGCCGCCGTGGCGGCGATCTTCACCTTTGGCACGGTCGGTCTCCTAGTGGACGCCGTCTCCTTCCGGAAAGGAAAAATCCAGGGCGTTCTTGCCGGGCTTTTACTCATCGCCCCACCCCTCTACGTTCTGCACGGGTCCTCCCAGTATGCGGACGTTCCTTTCGGGTTTTTCGTTCTGGTGGCAACCGTTCTCGCGGGACGGCTCGCCCGTTCCGGGGAGGATGGCCTGGGAACGGCTCTCCTTTGCGGACTGGTCGCCTCCTTCGCGGCCTGGACCAAGAACGAGGGAATTCTCTTCCTGGCCGTGCTGGCGGCCGTCCTTCTCGCGGGGGTCGCCCTGCGGGTCGCAGGGTCGCGTTTTGGGGCCAGGAACGTCGCTTATATACTGGTGGGCGCCCTCCCCGTGCTGGCCGCCGTCGCCTATTTCAAGCTTGCCCTGGCGCCCGGCACCGAGTTGCTCGAACTCCAGGGGAAAGAGCAGACCCTCCCGAGGCTTCTTGACCTGTCCAGGCACTTGCAGATCCTGAAGGCGTGGGCATGGGACATGAGCGTCGGATATTTCGGCCCGGCGGGAATCCTCTATCTCCTGCTGTCCGGGGTGAAAGCGGAGGGAGATGAACGCAGGGAGGCAATCCTCCCCCTCTCGGTCCTCATCCTCATGCTCTCGGGGTATTACCTCGTGTACGCGGCGTCCCCCTTTTCCCTCGACTGGCTTCTCGGGACCTCCTCGAGCCGCGTTCTTCTTCAGCTGTGGCCTTTGTACCTGTACCTGGTCTTCTTCCTCGCGTTACCGCCGGTTCGGGCCGGGAGATTAGAACGCGTTCCGGCACCCCCCGGCGGGGAAGCCGCGCACAGAAAGAAAAGGAAAAAGGGGTCCCTGCGCCATTGATCCTTGCGGGGGCCATCCCGGTAAGGATCGGGTAGCGCTGCCGCACCCGTCCTGGGCATATTAAAGGGGCGCAACAGCTACTGCCGAATCCCGGAACTTCCTCCCTTGTTCCGTGATATCTCATGTATAAACTGTATTTTGAAAGAGCAATCGTAAACTGGCGACAACTTAACAGCCCCTTGAACTCTTTAGGAATTGGAATTTATTCAGGATATTATTGTGATATCTTACTGCGTCTGCGCCAATTCCAATTTTTACTCAAGACTTGGGGGTGAGTTATGAAAGTGTTCAAGGCGGTGTATTTTTTTTCAAGAGTGCCAGAAGGTTAACTCGAAGAGAGCTTTCATCCGAACCTATTCCACGACCCTTTCTTCGTTTAGCAAATCCTTTGAGACCAGGGAGTTGAAGTCCGTGTCAGCCGAGGAGATTGTCTCCTTTCTGAGGAGCCTCACGGACGGAACAAAACAAGTCACCAAGCATGCCCGGTATTCCCATCTGAGAACTCTCTTCAATTTTATCAGGGAAAACCTCAGCCCAGGGCTCCCAAATCCCTGTGATGCTCCGATGCTAAAGAAACTCTTCCGCTGCGTGAAACCCGTCCAGTGGGATATCCTGGAGAAAGAAACGGTTGATGAGATTATCTTCCGAACAACAAAGGTGAGAAACCGGATCATGCTGGAACTCTTGGCGAGAGGTGGTATGCGAATCGAAGAGGTCCTCAACCTCACTCCCAGGGATATCAACGAACAAAAGCTGACCATCAGAGACCCGAAGAGCGGAAAGGATGAAGAGGTCGTTTTCATTCCCGGGAGGCTGGCTACCCGTTTAAAGGACTACACTGGAATGAAAGGGGTCAAACCAGGCGAGAAGATTTTTCCGATAACCTATGGTGCAGCCAGAATCATGTCGAAAAAGGCGGGGTTGCTGGTCGGCGTTCACCTCAGACCCCACGATCTCAGAAGGCATGCCGCGCAACCTATGCATCCAGGTCAGGAATACCAATTGAAATCGTCAGCAAGATCATTTTGCGGCACTCCAATTTAGCCACGACTCAGAGATACCTTGGGAAGATCCAGGATGCGGAGGCAAAAAGATGGAATGAGAACCTCTACGGTTAGGGACTGTCATTGAATACGTGTATCAAGTTGAAAGCGGGTGTGGAGAGATTGTGTAGTTCCACTCTCCGTGGAATGAGTCCCTTTCAATGTTAATGTTGGCCATCAATGCATCTGAGATTTTGATCCCTTTGGGCGCAAAGCGAGATGGAGATGATTCTCTATCTTGCCGAGTCATCCAGGCCCGACCTGCATATCTATTTTCAGCGCCCTGGCGAAAAGTCGCTCGACGCCCCCAATGAAAACGAAGTCTATATCACGTCCTTTTCTCCCCGCCAGGGAATTCCCGCGAAGCTCGGAGCAAATCATTTCCGGTTTGCTATTGCCAGATCAGGCTTGTACCACTGCTTTGTTGCACTGCTCAGGGTAGTGGAGTACGAACTGACGGATCGGGATGTGACCATCCATTCCGGATGGCCCATGTCCTCCTGGCTGGACCGCCTGGCCGTCTGAGTTATGGTGTTCAACCTGCGACTGCCCAGACACTTCCCGAAATTCAATTTTGCCATCAGGTATCGCAGGCAGTCATCTTGAGCAATAGTAGAAAGGAACTCCGGAGCTCGTGCGATCACGAAGCATGGAATCTCAAGCCGAAAGGAGCAAGAAGATGGGCCGGCAACATCCACCTTGAAAAATCACGGCTTCATTGGTGGTCGTCGTCGCCCTGGTCGTGGTGCTGGCCTTGATCGTCTTCAAATTCAAGGGCGGCGGCCCTGAGCCGCAAGACATCCTGGGCAATATGGTCAAGAATATTGAGCTCTTGTCCGGGATGCAAGTAAATCTTCTCAAATCGCAGGAAACCGAAAAAAGTGCGGTCATGGCGGACACGGATGAGGCCTCCAGGGATTTTGCCGACCAGTCGCGCCAGGCTGTGGACCTTGTCGACCGAGATCGCCGTGATCTTGAATCGTTGCTCAACCGGGATCACACGGATAAAGAGATGGAACTGTTCCATGAGTTTGACTCATGCTGGACGCAACTTCGAAGGATCGACCAGGAGATCCTCGAATTCGCCGTTCAGAATACCAACATCAAGGCTGCCGCCCTTTCTTTTGGAAAAGGGAACGAAGCCATAAAACGTTTCGATCAAGCTCTCAAGAACCTGATCCATTCTAGTTTGCCGAGCGACAAGTGCAGCCACATCGTGATATTGGCCTCCGATGCCCTTGCGGCAGGGCTGAGGATACGGGGTTCACATGCTCCCCACATTGCAGCAGCAAGTGCTGCACGGATGGATGAAATCGAAGCAGAGATGCGGCAGGATGGAGAGATCGCTGACGCCTCTCTTGAAAAACTGGCGGATTTGGTTCCCGAGGAAAACCGTGCATTGCTCCATGATGCAAGAACGGCCAACCAGGAATTCGCTCTAGTCACTGCCGAGGGAATCAAGCTCTCGCGTGAGAACACCAACATCAAATCCTTCGAGCTCTCCCTTGGAAAGAAGCGAAAGATAGCCGCCCGGTGTGATGAGACCTTGATCAGTTTGCAGGAAGCAGTTCGCAGCAGAGCATTCAAGGCTACGCGATAGCGCAAGAGACTGAACCAAAAATGCCAGAGGACAGATCGTCGCAAGCGTCTTAAATGAGTCATCAGATTGAAGAGGCTTAACTCCATTGGGATCCGAAAACACCTGCGATGCAAGTCCACAGGCCGCCCTTTTTCACCATATCTTGACCCGGGAATCCTGATCAAGTCCCCGACAGTTGCTTTTTTGAACACTCCATAGCCGACTGGGGCAAACCCGGTGAGAGGGCACCGCCATGAAGAAACCCAATAATCTCCCACTCTGAAAATTGCAGAACGCTTGACATTTCCGGAACCTTCGAAGTGGGAGTCGTCTGTTGGCGATACACTTTCTTTATGGACAGGTTATTGGTTGCTGATTTTTCTGGCAGGAAGGCAGCTGTCGTCACCTACGTTGGCCAAGATGCTCGAAGAACTGTACCCTTGCCAGGTGCAGACTCAATAGAGAATATCCCACCTCCCAGTTTTGCTCTATCCCTCATCCCGGCCAGTCCAAGACTCTTCAGGCCATTATGTGAGAGGACAGAGTCCAGTTCAAAACCTTCGCCGTCATCTTTAACAGTCAGTTCGATGGAACTCCGGCTTTTGGTGAGCAAGAGATTCACCCTCTTGGCTCGACTGTGCTTGGCCGCGTTGTTTAGAGCCTCCTGGGCAATCCGAAAGATGATAATCTTCACCGTATCTGGGATCTCTTCCTCTGTGATATTTGTCTCAAGCTCAAGGCGGTAGCTGGAGTGTAAGGACTGGAACTCCCGACAGAACCACTCCAGAGTTGCAAGAAGTCCCAGACTGTCGAGCATGGGTGGCCTAAGGCCCATATAAATCCCGCGAGTCTCGTCAATAGATCGCTGCAGAGTGGGAACAAAGCATTCGAGGAGATTGAATGCACCAGCCAGGTCTCCTCCGTCTTTCTTGACAAGGACCGTCTCTATTCCGTACTTTAGGGCAGCAAGTGTCTGTCCGACGCTGTCATGAAGTTCACCCGCAATCCTTTTCCTTTCGTCTTCCTGGACTGCAATGAGCTTTGAGGGGATTGACCGCAGCTGACTATTAACCCTCTCAAGTTCAGCCGTTCGCTCACGAACACGCAGTTCTAGCTCATGTCGGGATTTAGAAAGCTCCTCTTCCATATGCTTGCGGTCGGAGATGTCGGTTACCATGGCAAACGAGCCCTTGAAACTCCCATCTTTATCATCGACCAGGGGAGAGACTGAGAGAATGAACCACAAAGATCTTCCGTCTTTGTGCCGATATCGCCGTTCGTAGCGGTCACTGATTCCCGTCCGCCTATCACGCATCCTTTCTCGGAGGTCAGCCCGGTCTTCTTCAAACATGAACCAATGGACGGGTCGCCCGATCATCTCGGACTCATCGTAGCCAAGCATCCAGGCCATGCGTCTGTTAACAAAAGTGGTGATAAAATTCCCATCCACCGACCAGATGCCTTCGTTGGCAGTATCTACGATACGACGGTATTTTGCTTCACTGTCCCGCAGCGCCTCCTCCGCCCGTTTGCGCTCGGTGATGTCCTGGCTTGCACCCTCATGGTAAAGGACCTGCCCCTTCTCGTCGCGAATGATCCGGGCGCTGAGAGAACCCCAGACGATGCTCCCGTCCTTACGGCGACACTGCACCTCGAAGTCCTTGATGAACCCCTGCTCCCTCATCAACCGGACTGCTTCGTCACGGTCCCCAGGGTTTGCATAGATCTGGGTGGTTATGTCTGTGATCGAGTTGATCAATTCCTCCGACGACTCGTAGCCAAGCAGCCTGGCAGCGGTCAGGTTCGCAGTCAGAAAGCGCCCTTCGGGGGACGTCCGATAGATTCCCACAATCGCATTCTCGAAGATATTGCGGTACTCCTCCCGGCTCTTTTGAAGGGCTTCCTCCACCACCATGCGGTCGCTTGCTGTAACATCTTGTTCAACAATCCGCTTGCGCATGAATGTCAATTCCTCGATGAGCTGCTCTTTGGTCTTCTCTTCGTCTTCCAATTCAAGTCTCCCAAAATGCACATGGCAGCATTGGAGCCGAGTCTGGAGCCTAATGAGCTCAGCTCTGCCAGGGTTCCAAATTTCAGTTCAATCGTGCGATGGAATGCAGTACAATAGAATTTTCTACTCATTATGGACAGTTTGGGCAGCCGATTCAAGAAAAACTCGTGTGGCTAGTTGAACAGAATGCGCCCATGTAAGGCGTCTTTGAAGGAGAATGACAAAAGTGCTAGTATCTTAACAGAACCAGCACCTTAAAGTGGTGATGGATCGTTATTGATAGCCGGCAGATATCTTGCCAAAGGCAGAACCTGACCGCAGGGACTCACCTAGTAAGGTATGATTTGGAAAGGTTGAGGATTTTGGCACCTCATTCGTCAGAAAGGGGGGAGAGCTGTCTAGAGTTTACCCTTTTTGAGCCAACCGCCCCGTATAAATCGCTGCGCGCAGCGCCGCAGGCTTCATGCGCAAGTTAACCCGGCCACGTTGGACTTTTTGTCGTCAGGCTGGACGTCTACGGAGAAGTTGGTTGCCGATCATCGTCATCACGGCCTCGTCGCGCTGATTCAGGGTTGTGTAGAGGATGCGTACGATGCCCCGGTCAGGCTTTGAGGTCGAGGCTCGCACCTCGAGGACTTCAGCGATGACCTTTAATGTGTCACCGGGGCGAACGGGCGCTTTCCAGCGAATCTCGTCGAGCCCCGGAGATCCAAGACCTGAAGCAGCCAGTGTGCCGGTTTCGAGGAACAATTTGAACGTGATCGCGATCGTCTGAAGTCCGCTTGCGATGAGGCCTCCGTAGACCGTCTCTTTGGCTGCCTGCGGATCAGTATGAAACACTTGGGGATCGTAGAACCGGCCAAACTCCACAATGAGGGCCTCCGAGACCAGTATTGTCGCTGATTGGAAGCTATTGCCAGGCTTGAAATCGTCGAAGTACAGCTCTCGCTCATGGTTCATTGAAAGACTCCGCTGTGCCACTTCATCGCAACCAACCGGGCATTTGATTCCATTTTTGCCTCCTCTTCAGGACTAACAAGCGAATCAGCCGCCGAGGAACGAGGTCAGCAGCACTCGTCCGTTATGCTCGGAAACCTAACAGCGTCTCCCTTTTGGCCTTTTCGGATTGGGCCACTATCTTGGACCAGCCTTGGAGGTCCCCGCCAATGGCACCGCAGTCACCATAAGCCCTCGAAGGCAAAAGTCAGATTTCCACCGACTTTTTGGGTATTTAAACCTCCTGCCACTGGCACGCCAAAAATTGATGCCAGCCTATTAAGTGAACGAATCCCCATTCCCCGGGCTATCATGCATGCATCTCGACGCTTCCGAACCCTACAAAAATGGCTCTTCCAGCATATGTGTACCTTGGGGTTGTCAAANAGCGAATGGTAAAAACCCTGTTGCTTGAGACCAATCGAACAACAGAAGGAGGTTCCAAACCATGNCTACATCGATACTGTACCATGCTTTTGAGCTGAGGGGTATCTGCTTACCTCGCTACAACGCCGATGCGGTGATTCTCCGCGCTCAGAGGACCGATGCTCTGACTCAAGACAGATTGAATGACCTGATGAATGAGGGATTGCTACCGTATGTTGATTGACAGGACGATTCGGGAAGCGATTGCTGTCGCGACTTCAGGCCTGTTTTGAAGCTGGTCGACCGGCGGCTCCGGTTTAAGCATTCGTGAGCCGCCGATGTTTCCGGGCGACATGGATCATTCCTTCGCCATCGCCCCTTCCAACCTATCAAGTTTGGTTTCGTGGCCGAACTTCAGCACATTTTGCGCTTTGTCATAGCTCTCCATCAACGCTCGGTACCCTGGAATCACGTGCTCCGCAAAGATCGCCGCGAACTCCATCGCATCAGGACGGTTCCAAGTGCTCTGAAGTTCTGCGAGGACGGCAAATGTGTCGATCGGCATGGCACCCGCTTGCACGATACGGGCGATCGTCAGGTTGGTCGCCATCTTGGACCAATTGCCCGACGCATCAACAATGCAAAAAACCTTGTATCCGGCTTCGACTGCGCTCAGCGCGGGGAAGGCCATGCAAACGCTGGTGAGGGTTCCAGCCATGAGGAGCGTCTTGCGTTTGGTTTGCTCGATGGCTGCGACCCACGCCGGGTTGTCCCATGCATTGATCTGGCCAGTACGCGGCACATAGACCGCTTCGGGGTTGTATTGATGAATCTCTGGGATAAGTGGACCGTTCGGACCGTCGGGAACCGAAGCGGTGGTGATGGTTGGAATCTTCGCGAGATGCGCCACCTTCGCGAGCGCGACGACGTTCGAGCGAAGCACGGGGAGGTCGATGTCCTTAACCAGTTGGAACAGCCCGCTCTGATGGTCGATCAGCAGCATGACGGCGTCATTCGGATCAATCATCCATTTGTTGACTAAGTCCATGGTTGTATCCTTTCAAGAATGTGACCGTTGTTTATCGGAGTTTTCACTTAGCCCGCCAATGGTACAGCGGCTAGCGGATACCTTGCCTGCGGCCCGCTAACCAAGTGAATCTGCGCTTTCTGTAAATCAGAGGACGTCGGACAGAGCTTCGAGCGACAACGGAGAAATGCGGGCTAGATCTTGAGGTAGAGGCGCGCCGAGAGCTGCCCTCCCACATCGTCCTCATTCGAGAATTTAATTGCGGCTGGAGGTACTCGCAAGATATTCACTCAAAGGGCGCAAATCTCTTCTATGGGAGACGCAGAGTCGATAGATCTTGAAATACCGGTAGGTTCCCCCCTGTTCGCAACTTGCCAAGCCATTAAAATGGCAGCCCCCTGGGCTTGCGGAGCATATGATCAGAACATGCTGAACTTTTGATCCTTGAGATTTCAAGGACCAGGAGAGGGATGTTGACCTCCTGATGGCACTGCTGGACCTAGGGGGTATCCAGCGCCTTTGGGCAGTTCATACCCGTACCGCGTAGGGTCGTTCAGGACTGCCTTGATCGCCAAGATCCTGAAAAGGTAGCGCTCAGTCTCCTCCGGCAGCATTAGTTGGTAGCAATCCCTCTCGCCCTGCGCGCGGGATTCGTCCATAATGCGTTTCTCACCGCAGTTGTAGGCCGCTATCGCGCAAGACCAGCTCTTGAGATTGCGGTGCAGATCCCCCAAATACAGGAAAGCGGTGTCGGGGGAGCGATCGAGGTCATAGCGCATGTCTACCGATTTCCTCTTCCCCGGGGCGTTTAGCTGGGGCTCGCTTTCAGCAATGGCGACATACTTCAGGTCTTCGGGCAGGTTGAGGCGCCGAAGGCGTTCCTCAATCCAAGGGAAATAGCGCTCCTTGCGTTTTAACCACCAGTAAACCTGCGCATGGTTGTAAAGGACGAGAGTGAACTCTTTGTCGAATCGCTCCAGGACGTCCTGGTTTTCCAGAGGGACGAGCTCCCCGCAGAAATCGATCCTGCCGAGCGGAGTATAATAGGTGGCCATGACAGAGCACTGATGCACGGGACGCTGGAACTGTCCGGGTGCCACCGTCTTTTCTACCTGAGCCGCCGCCTGTGTGGACGGACTTGTGGGTGCAGTGCTTTGAGTGGTTGCACAACCAAATACGCCGGTTGTGAAGAAAAGGGCTGTCAAAAGGTAGACCAGTCTCCCGAGCCTGGAGCAATGGTGCATAGGACGCCTCCAAGTCTGACCTATGAACCCGCAATCAGGCTTTCATAGATCCTATAATCCGACTCCCTAAACGTAACAAAAATTATCTCTTGAAAAGCATCAGGATTTTCCTTGATATAGCCTTTGACTGTTCCGACCGCAATCTTGGCCGCTTCCTCTTGCGGATATCCATAGACACCGGTAGAGATGCAAGGAAAGGCGATTGTTTTTAGATCTTTCGCCCTGGCCAGCTTTAAGCTATTGAGATAGCAATTGGACAAGAGGTCTTTTTCCCTGCCTCTCGCGTGCCCATACACCGGCCCTACCGTATGGATGATGAATTTGGCCGGCAATCTATAGCCCGCTGTAATCTTTGCTTCGCCGGTTTCGCAGCCGCCAAGACCCCGGCAATCCTTCAAAAGCTCTGGCCCTGCCGCATCGTGGATCGCACCGTCGACTCCTCCGCCACCGAGCAAGGAACGGTTGGCGGCGTTGACTATTGCATCGACTTTTTCCTTTGTAATGTCACCACGTTTGATTGTGATTTTCGTTTGCATTCTATTACCTTCGATATTTTGTTGAGCGTGTAGAGATGTGACCGAAGTAAAATAGGGCAAGTGTCCTTCACGAAGCCAGTCCAAAAGACACGGCGGGAGCAGGAGCATCTGTTTCCGGTCACAGGATTTGAAAGTCTTGTTCATAGTCGCAAAATATCAGCACAAAATGGCTTCTAACGCCAGTTCTCCGACAGGCTCCAGGGTCCTTGATCATATTAGCAACACGGAAGGTATGCAAGCCCCTCTTAAAGATTCTTCAATGGAATTTGCCAACACCACGAACAGGCAGGGGCAACCGATTCTTTGAGGGTATGATTTAAACGCGGTGAATTATCGGATCGTCCAGATTTCAAGGACCAAGAGAGCTATCTGAAATCGACAGGCTGCAGCCTCCGCAGTGCGATACAAGGCAGTTATCAATACCGTATGATTTCTCTCAAGGCGGTACTATTTCATTTTCGTCAATCAGACGAGGAAAGCAAAGTATCTGGTTTCGACCTCTTTTTTTGAACAGCATTTTGGAGTGCTGTATTTAACGCCTTGGCGTCTACGGGCTTCACCAAATAGCCAACAGCCCCAAGATCACGAGCCCTGTTGATCATACTGGTCTCTTCGGCAGCAGTTATCATGATGACAACGGTTTCGGGCGCCAAGCTTTTGATTTGAGGCAGCAGGTCTATTCCGTTCATGTCTTGAAGNNCGATATCAAG
>JGI20214J51088_10000834_pt1 | contig 21104 bp, 10 predicted proteins | sample WetSurMetagenome_FD_51088 | JGI IMG/M metagenome (IMG submission 51088) | reverse complement strand
CCTGTCTGGAACCGCCGTTATGTCGATTTTGTGGCAATAACAGTTACCGAGAGCCTGGGAATAGGGAACCGCGGGGGATATTACGACAATGCAGGTGCCCTTCGGGATATGGTCCAGAATCACCTGATGCAGCTAATGTGCCTCGTTGCGATGGAGCCTATGGTATCTTTCGATGCAAACGAGATCCGCAGCAAGAAAGCTGACGTGCTTCATGCGATAAGGCCGATACATCCCGGGTCTGTCGGGCAGAATGCTGTAAGGGGGCAATACGGACCCGGCAGATCAGACAAAAGGAAAGTGACCGGGTATCGTCAGGAGAATGGTGTTGCACCTGATTCCAATACCGAGACATATGCTGCTCTGAGGCTGTTCATCGACAACTGGAGGTGGCAGGATGTCCCGTTCTATCTCAGGACGGGTAAGAGACTTGCAACCCAGTCTTCAGAAATTGTGATCCAGTTCCGGGGAGTTCCGCACAGGTCCTTCCCTGAGGAATCAGTAAAAGATTACTGGCAACCTGCAAGAATAATAATCAGTATTCAGCCGGATGAAGAAATTATTCTTCGTATCCAGGCAAAGCAGCCGGGACCGGGTATATTCTTAAAGCCGGTGGAAATGAAATTCAATTACAGGGAGAGCTTTAGGGGACCCTTTCCCGAAGCTTACGAGACTCTTCTATGGGACCTCATGATCAATGATGCCACGGAATTCATGAGGGCTGACCAGGTGGAGGCTGCATGGCAGATACTGGCTCCTGTCCTTGAATACTGGAAAGAAAACATACAAGGCGATTTTCCGAATTACCGGGCCGGTTCATGGGGTCCTGAAACAGCAGGCGAACTGCCGGGACTCCTGGGACATTCCTGGCCCACACCTTTAACAAACTTTAAATGAACAAATAACTATTACTAAAATGGAGAAACCGGTTTCAGTTACCACATTATTTATCGATATTGGCGGCGTTCTGCTGACCAATGGATGGGATCGCGAAGCCCGCAAGAAGGCAGCCAGTGAATTTGATCTCGATCTTGATGAGCTGAATGAAAGGCATCACCTGACATTTTCCACGTTCGAGGTTGGGAAGATCACCCTTGATGATTACCTGAGGCTTGTTATTTTCTACGAAGTGAGGAAGTTCACGATCGATCAATTCAAGAGTTTCATGTTTGATTATTCCCAGCCTTACACGGAAATGATCCAGCTCATATATCAGCTTAAGAACCAGTACAAGCTTAAGGTTGCGGCTGTAAGCAACGAGGGCAGGGAGCTGACGCAGTACAGGATAAAGAAATACAACCTGGATAATTTCATCGACTTCTTTATTTCCTCCTGCTTTGTCCATTTCCGGAAGCCTGATTCCGAAATATTCAAGATCGCTCTTGACATTGCACAGGTTTCGGTCGAAAAGGTCCTTTATATCGAGGACCGGCTGATGTTTATCCAGATAGCCGGTGAGTTGGGCATCCGCGGGCTGCATCATACCGACTACAGATCAACACGCGCAAAGCTGGTCCATGATGGGCTTCAGCTTGACTAGATTGCCGGGAAACAGGACATGGATTCCTGCCGGGCAGGTTCTTTGCCCGGACTTTAGTTCCGGCGGTTTGTTTATACATTAAAAGTTGTGCATGGTTTGCACAGTTAATTTATTGGGTTAGTTTAACCAGATATTTCAGAACAAACTATAAAGTAAGTTTATATGGCTACCGGAACTATTGGAATTTCAGCCGATCACGGGGGTTTTGAGCTTAAGGAGTTCCTTAAGAAAAGGCTTGCCGAGAAAGGCTTTGATGTCATCGACTTTGGAAACACCGTTCCCGACAAGGATGACGATTATCCCGACTTCGTTGTGCCCATGGCCGAATCGGTTGCGGGCGGGAAATTTGCGAAGGGCATTGCAGTTTGCGGTAGCGGCGTGGGCGCCTGTGTGGCGATAAACAAGATCAACGGGATCAGGGCGTGCCTTATCAATGATCCCTATTCGGCCCGGCAGGGAGTTGAGGATGACAATATGAATGTCATTTGCCTGGGCGGGAGGATAATGGGAAATGAACTTGCATTGGAACTGGTGAACATCTTCCTCTCAGCACAGTTTTCAGGGGCTGAGCGGCACAAACGGCGACTGGCGAAGATCTCGCGGCTCGAATCCCGCAAGCCCTGAAGTATGGCACAGTCCTCATTGTTAAGACCGGGATAAATGAAGAATATACTCGTTTTTGTGTCCTCTCTCGACGGCAGGGTGACCAGATGGGAAGAAACCAATGTCAAATCATGGTCATCACGCAGCGACCAGGAGTACTTCAGGGCACTCTGGGGCAGATCGCATGTAATTGTAATGGGTATCAATACCTTTCTGGCAGATCCGGTAAAGCCTTCAGATGCCCGCCTTTTAATTGTCATGACGACTCATCCCGGGGATTTTAGCCGCTACCAGGTGCCGGGGCAGGTCGAATTCACGGCGGAAACCCCGGGCAATCTCACTGGCAGGCTGGGACGTGAAGGCTATGATCAGCTGCTTGTGGTGGGAGGCCCGAAAATAGCAGCTTCTTTCCTAAGGGAAAACCTTATTGATGAGGTGTGGCTCACAACCGAACCACGAATCTTCGGTGAAGGCAAAAACATGGCTATGGGGGAAAAGCTGGATATCAGCCTGAAGCTGATAAGCTGTGAGATTGCTGACCTCGAAGGCACCACGATCACAAAATATTCCGTAGTGAAGTGAATTTTATATTTTAACCCAGTCCTGCCTGGCCGGCTTTTTTTGCCGTCACATCTCTTATCATTTTTAAACAGACTGCTGCCAGATAGATATAGTAGACCAGGAGGAACAACCTTTGCCACAAGCCGGTGAACTTGTTGATAAGATCAGTCACCGCATTACTCAGGTTGACGTAGCGGATGGAGAACAAAACAAAGAACAGAATTCCGCAGACAACTATACCCCATGTGAATATCCTGAAGCGGGCATTTTTACCGAATGATTTTGTCTTTAACACCACGAACGGCAAGGCTATTATCCCGAAAACCCCTATGCTTCCAAAAACCTCATGAAGTGAATACGAGACAGTTTTAACATTGTTCACCATATCGAATTTGAAAATACCCGAACCTATTCCCTCGCCCAACCCGTAGAGAAAAATCAGCAATGCAGCAATCCTGGCATGTTTGCCTTCACGGGAATAGAGGGCGCCAAAACCTGCAGACAGCAGGATCATCATGGCGCCGAAAATGATCCACCAGGTTGATACCATATGCGATACAGGACTTATGGATGAGCCCAGTTCGCTCAATGCCTGCCCTATCTGGTTATAGCCGTTGTACTTTGATGCAAACACGAAAAAAGACACGAGATCTCCAGTGCAGCCTGCGAGGCCGACTATTGCTCCCACGGTAGCAAAGGCCTTCCTAGCTTCCATGATCCGGCTTTATTACCCTGGCAAGAGCTGACGGGATCTGAATGAGGTCGTAGTCGTCATTGTAGATGATGTACTTATTGTACCATACCGGGAAGAACTTCTCCTTAAAGAACCGCAGTCCCTTGTAATGAGAAAATGATCTGACCTTTTCATAGGCAAACTTTATGGTCCTTTCCTGGAAGCTGTGAGGATCGTTTATTCCGCTCATGGGGGAAAATCCCAGGTTAACTTTGGAATAGCTCTGCGACTTTAAATACCTGAACATCTCAACCATCATGAAATCGAGCACTCCATGGGGCGAATCATTTGTCTTCCTCATAAGATCATATGTTGCTTCACCTTCAGAGTAATCCGGGATGATGTTGGCAAATGCTATTACCTTTTCTTCGGCATTTTCGACTGTAATAATAGTCTGGTTTTTCAACTCTTCCCACCGGAACATCCCCTGGGAGAATATTATTTCAGTCCTGTCGGTCGATCGCAGCCATTCGTCCGAGACCGCTTTCAGCTTCTGCATAAGCCCGTCTTTAACCGGGGGCTGATGGACTGAAGACCTGTATCCTTCGTCGATTACCTTGTTGATGGCATTCCTCAGGGCTTTGTTCTTTCCGCCCTCCAGGGTGAACGTGTTCAGATCGACCACTGCTTCCTGCCCCGCGAACATGTATTTCTTTGAAAGTTCCCTGTAAAGCGGAAGACTCTTTTCCGGAACCCTGTAATAGATGGCGGACAAGCCGTTCGCAAAGCAGAATTCATCGAACATCCTGATACATACTTTGGCCGAATCGATGTTCTCGCTTACCGGGTCTTCAAGAGCCACGGCAAAATTCCCGGCAATTTTGTACGATATGAAAGCATTCAGACCTTCGGGAGAAAATATGAGCTTGTCGCTGTAGGTTTTGAAATAGTCAAGCGGTGATCTTCCGTAGCTTGAGATCAGCGTTCTGGCTTTCTCAAGTTCCACAGGATCAGTTTTTTCCCTGTAGATATATGGCCTCAGCAAAGTATAGATGAGGAATGAAAGGGATCCGAGCCCGCTGATATTTATCGACACCAGGAAATAATGTGCAAAATGGCTTTGCGGCACAAGTCCGGTGTTGCCGATAAGTACAAAGCTTCTCATCGTATAGTCGATGCTTTGCAGGAAATTGAAATCAATTCCAAAATGCTTCTTGTCGAGGAAATAGAACCCGATGGTCCCGTAAATAACAACAGCCAGTATGCTGAGGACGGCAGTCCAGATACCGATGGTGTGAAGCCTTGGGTTTCCCTTTATAATGTATTGTTTTCTCGATGCCAGGAGGACCAGGATAACCACAAAAGCGAGCGAGGCCTCCTCATAATCGATTGCTTTGGTAAGATGACCGATACATGATAAAACACTGAGTATAATGGCGATCCACCAGGCGCTTCTGAGACCTTTCAGCATGAAGATAGCTGTAAGCAGCATAAAAGCGCCCGCTATAAGGACAAAGAAGTTTGAAGCAGCAATGGCATCAAAGGGTATGAACTCTTCGAGGAGCCTGACTCTTTCATGGATCGAGGGCGTCATCGCTGAAACAATGTTGGTGATTCCCAGAATGAAAATTAAAAGGGCCGGTATTATCCTCAGCAGAAGCTTGTTGATCTTGAGCATGAAGCTGATTATTCCCGTAAGCAGCGGAAGCCAGAACTCGAAAAACCTGTAGAGGAAGGTTATGGCAATTGCACCAGCACTGCCGAATCCGAATCTGGTGAGAATAAATGACAATGAGATCTCGACGGCACCAAGTCCCCTCATGAAGGGTGAAACGGAAAGGGAAAGGACGCTTATGAGATAACCCAGCATCGCATATAACACCGATGCCTTGCCTCCCAGCGCCATCATCGAAATATACAGGTGCAGAATACCCGTCAGGTCAATCACTACTGAAACGAGAATTGTAGCCAGGAAGTACCCGGTGCTTATGTTATGGCTGATGACCTCCTCGAGGATATCTGCTGACGAGGGAATTAAACGCATTATGATCCTGTAGACAAGTTTCCTTTTTACCAGTGACCGGTACATGCCATAAAGAGCAGAGACCCACGTAATCATCGCGGCAAGCCCAAGCGTTTCCCCGATCCCGGTAACTCCCTTGATCATAGTGTANAATATGATGGGGATCGCGATCGATACCACCGACAGGATACCGACGAAAGCATAGATCGATGATGCCAGGTGGATCTTGGTCTTTGAACCCTCGTTCTTTTCGATATCATCAGTAAAGAAAGCAAGTGAAGCTACACCGCCGGCAGGGATGAAAACACTGATCAGGTTCCGTTTAAGGAACAGAATTGTTGTCTTAAGCAGGGGGACTCTTTTTTTGACTGAAGCGATTGCCATCTTATACATTAGCCCCTGAAGAACGATATAGAGGAATGTTACCAGAATCCCCAGGATAACATAAAAAAGCCTTGCACTTCCGAGTATCTCCCTGATCCTTCCAAGTTCAGGCTGCTCATGCTTGAAAAACCATGCTCCGACAGCTATGAAAATCAGGGCAAGCAGGAACTGTGCAATAATCTTGCTGTTGTCCCTTATGGGGCTAAACCTGATAGCCAGGGCCGATCTTGCAGAGTTGTTCTTTGAGGTAGCTTTTTCCATACCTTTTAATCCACAGAATCAAACGGAGATATTAAATATTCGAGGTTTTCAGGTTTCCTGATCTTGCTTCAAACACCATATAAAATCTGTCACAACTGACGAATAACAAAAAATAAGACATTGCCAGAACCAAATTGTTGTGTTTTTGTCATCTAATCCGCTCAAACTTAATGCCAAAATTAATATACTTCCCATTAAAAGGCTGAAAATAAGCATTTATAAAAAATTACTATATTTGTTTAAGACGACTTGGTCAGACCCGGAGAATGCCGAAAAAAGCCAATGATATAATGAANTTCTGGGATGAGCTCAGGCGCCGCAAGGTNATGAAGGCAACACTTGTCTACCTGGCAGCTGCCTTTGCGATCCTTCAGGCGTGCGACATCATTTTTCCACGGCTGGGACTGCCCGACTGGACTGTAACTTTTGTCATAATCCTCCTGATCATTGTATTTATCCTCGTTGTGGTCCTGACCTGGGTCTACGATATAACTCCTGAAGGCATAAAGGTTACGAAGGAGACTGAATCTGCGGATGAGGATTCCGGGACCGGAACTCCGGCTCCTGTCAAAGTTGCCGGTGAACCGGAAGCTCGATCGGAAAAGGCTTCGGAGGACTTAAAACTCCGGCAAAAAGTAAATGATCTCGAGGCCCAGCTTCGCGAAGCGCGGGAACACTCATACCGCAGGCTCATTAAGGCAGGCTTCAGGAACCTTCTAGTCCCGGTACTCGTAATTGCCGCGGCGCTCTTTCTGTTGTTCAACAGGGAAAAGATCAGCAGGCTTCTCGGGGCGGGAAATGAGGCGCGGGAGACGGCGATGGTCCATAATTCAAGGGCAGCCGGCCTGATAAAGTCCGGTGATTACGAATCGGCGCAAAAGGAAGCCGAAGCTGCACTGCAGGCCGATCCAGGTTACTCATTCGCATGGGGGAATATGGCAGTTATCAGCTACAGGCTTGGCGACCGTGAGAAGGCGATCCTTCAGGCCACAAAGGCCATAAGCCTCGATCCGAAAAACTGCTACGCTCCTTTTAACCTGGCACTGGCCTTGCACGACAACAAGGAATATGACCAGGCAATAAGATGGTACAAAGAGGCTGTCAGGATCGATTCCGTAAATAAACGCGATACAGTTTATACGGCAGCATGCAGCGCCCTCGGAAACCTGTACAACTCGGTTGACCGCCCTCTCGATGCAGTCATTGTCCTGACACGGGCCATGAGGCAATACCCGCGATCGAAATATGAATACCTTCTGCACAGGAACCTGGGAAATTCGTATCTTATTCAGGCACAACCCGACTCTGCACTCAGGCACCTAAGGATCTCAGATAATGAAAAGCCTTCAGAATCTGAAACAAATTATTTACTTGCCAGGGCTTATGAAACTGCAGGTGATATCACAAACAGTATTGAAACATGGCGGATTTATATCGGCCTTGAGCAGGACACTTCAAAAGTCAGCACGGCAAAAGCTCATTTGAAGGAGATAACCAGGGCCTATCTGCAGGAGATTGCTAAATGACCAGCAGACCAGCAATATAATCATAAGAAAAGAAAGACACTCCGAAAAGCGTCTTTCCATTCAAACCTACCCTATCTGATCATCATGACCTGTTTTACCTGTAATTTCGTTCCCGCTGTGAACCTTATGAAATAAACACCGCGAGAAGCCTGAGTTCCATTATCTGAATATCCTTTCCATGTGACTGTGTACCTTCCGGCTTCCAGATTGGTATTAACCAGGTTACTTATCAGTTTGCCGGTCACATCAAACACCTGGACCATCACTTTTCCAGAATTCACATCATCAGCACATACCTCATAATTTATAGTTATTGCATCCTGAGTTGGATTGGGATAGATGACCCCAAGCTTTGATTCAGTAATCACCGAATGATCTGATGGACTCTCTACATAAGTTGTATCCGGGATATTCTCTTCCGATTTAGTACTTGGTAATTGTGCAATAATTGCTTTTGCTGAACTGACCAGTGCATTACCCTGAGTAGCATTGATCTGTTTGTTTCTTATATAGGTATTTACCAGGGTAATAAATGCATTTAAATCTGCTATAGCAAGTTTTGGTCTGCTCTTGTTAACATTTCTTAAAGCACTATTCAGGGTAATAATCAGAGCATAACCGCGCAGCCTTGGAATAGCGCCATTGCTTATCATGTCCTGAACAATGATTATTAAACCATTTATGCCGATTGCTGGGGGAATTGGACCTTTTTGCAGATTAATTACAACTAAAGATCCCTTTACGGTTCCGGTACCTGAATTAACTACCAGGAGTTTTTCATTATCGGTATTAAAAACTAACCCTCTGTTACCAATGCTAGGTATAGTAGCGATCAATTTCAGAGAAATAATTCCGGTGACCGATCCTCCGTCCTGAGCGGGAGCTCCACCGGGATTAATTTGAAAGACTAAAACATCATTGTTTGCATTTGTCGCATAAATGCTCAATCCGTCACCCCTGGGTTTGCCATTATTGATTTGCGAGCCTGAACCTGTGGCGGCAACTGCCGTACCAAAGAAATCACTTTGAGGAAGTACATCAACAAGCATAAGGATTCCTGCTTCAGTGGTAACTATTGCATAAGTCGCATCACCTTTGGCTGCGACCTCTTTTGTCTTTGTTTCTGAACTTGCATTAGCTACCACACAGTTAAAACAGTTAAAATTCTTACTATCAGGATCAATATTGACTAATGTAAGACCCTTAGCCCCTGCAACAAGGAGTAACCCTGCATCACCTGTAACTGCTGCGCCTTTGTTATTGGTTCCAGTGTTAACATTGGCAACCACATAATCATATCCGCCGCTTTTTGGATTGGCGTCAATTACTGATATGTCCTGTGACGAATAATTAGATACATACACATACTGTCCGTTAGGATTTACAGCAATTCCGTAAGGATTTATTCCCACCTTAATCTCCTTTTCAACTGTATTATCAGAAATTCTGATGACCGATACGGTGTTGGAGCCATAATTGGTTACATACGCTCTTGTCCCTGTCGGATTAATATCAATCTTTAGAGGAGTATTCCCAACCAGAACATCAGCTGTTTTTGAAAGCGTTGTCATATTAATAACCGAAACACTGTTAGATCCTGAATTGGTGATGTATGCTGTCTCCCCTCCGGGAGTTATGGCAACATCATTCGAATTAGTGCCTACAGGTATCTTGGCAGATACAACGTTATATGTATCGAGTGATTTTGGAATTACAATAAAATCAAACCCCGGGTCTGTTTTAGCACCTTTTACTGATACAGTTACCAATCCGGAAATTGCTCCCTGGGGAACATAAACCTTCAGGCTATTAAGTGTTGCTTCGATAACATGTGCGGGAATATCAACGAAAGTTACAAGATTATTTTCCGGGTTAGGATCAAAACCTTCACCGGCGATAATAACCACGTCATCTGATGCTCCGCTTGGAGCTTCAATAGATTTTATAGATGGCGAAGAAGGGGTGGCAGAGGTCGTAAATGTTGTAGTTGGCTTATTTTGAAGATCCAGAGATTGTGGATTTGGCTGTGAAACATCCTTAATTGCATTAGTTAGTGTGATGGAATAGGATTTGCCAAAATCGAGATCTGCATCTGGTCTGAACACAACCCGGGAATTATCATTAAGGAATTCAAATGATCCGTCAATAGTGGAACCGTTAAGCAGTAACATGAAAGATGACTGATCAACAGTCAGCGGATCAATTGGTTCTGTAAAATCGACTACAACCGGGGTTGTTACAGCTATATCTGTCCTGCCGTCCACTGGTCCGCGATAAATTATTTGAGGACCTGCACTTGTAACAGTCGTGAAAGCAAAGGATTTATTAGCGCCCAAAAGATTTCCGTTCAGATCACTGATGCTGGATGGTAATGTAACAGTATATTTCGTGTTTTCCGACAGGCTCTGAGTAGGATCAAATGTCACTGTGGTATTATCACTATTCCAGCTAAACTGCCCGCTTATATTGGAATTTCCGCCGCCACTTAAAACAAGACCTGCTTCAACCGATGGTTTATTCATTGATTTTGAGAAGCAAACAATGATATTATTTGTGACAGAAACTCCTGTTGCTCCATTTGTTGGAATGGTGCTTGTTATAACAGGTGCCGTAACATCTTTCTGGACAGTTTTGATACTGTAAGGGTATGTTCCGCTAAGTGCATTCCCTTTAAGATCAGTTATTCCCTTTTTAGTTGAACTGATTTGACCGATCAATTGCAGTGTAAATGTCGTATTGTATGCCAGCGCCACATTGGGAGTAAAAATAATTATATCGGATTTGCCGCTGACAAGCTCTGTAACACTTCCATAATACTTGTTGCCTCCTGATTGCAAATAACAGGATGGATCAGTGATCGAGGTCATGTCGACAGGTTCAGAAAATTTGATAATAATGTCTGGCATTACTCCAACCGGCAATCCATTGTTAGGTGTTATAGAAACGACTGTTGGAGGGGTAACATCCTGATTCGTCCAGATATCAATTCCGGATTTCTCATTACCGGCTGTAACTGCAACCATGGTTTTAGAATCCTCTGACTCAATGTTTGAATCATTACTATTATAATATTCATTGGGGTAATCAGTGTAAACAGTGTTACTGCTGATATAATTACTTACATTTCCGGGTGTCATTGGATATCCATTGACATCACCATCGAGTGGTTGAATATAGATATAATAATTTGCCGGAGCCGGCACCGGAACAACATAGTGGCCATCAGCATCGCTGTACGTATCAAAAGAGACATTTGTTGCTGGATTAATGGCAGTCACAAGCGCCCCCGCCACCATTGGATTTGGAGCATAACCATATTTGATATTGCCGGTAATTGTTCCATAAGTGCTGCTATATCCTGAACCGGGATATTTACAACTTGCCCAGGCCACATCATGAGGTTCAAGGGTCCTTTCAGCTGTTGTTCCTTTAAAAACCCAGGGGAACATAGTTACATCAGGTAACCCTGAATGTAATAATCCCAGGATATGTCCTATTTCATGGGTTATGATACTTTGAATATCATAGTATCCCGGCGTTCCATTTTCAACAGAAGCCGTTGTACCGATCAGGCTGCTTGCAAATTTAGGATTGACAATAATATCGGCATCTGTGATATGGCCGGTTTTACCGTCGGCATCCATTTCGACGGTTTTGGCGGAATATGCAAGAACGCCCGGAGCCCAGTCGAACTGATCATCTGCAAAACTGACAAGGTTTGTACCATCAATGGCAGCATATTGAGTTGGTGTTGAGAGGTCGTTTTCAAATGTGATTGTTGCTGTCGGGATAGCTTGCCATGTCTGAAAAGAATTGGTTACAGCAGTTATAAAAGTTCCATCAGTTATTTTATCATTGTACATATATTTCAACGGCCATCCTGTACCTACTTCCTGATCCGCCGCACCACCGACAGCTTTTGAAAATTCGGAAGTATTATGATCATCATATCCCCTTACGATCGCCGTTATTACCTGACCATTGGAACTATTTATCGGAAACGTTACTGAGAATGTACCATTTCCTGAAGGATCGGTTGTAAGGCCGCTATAACCAATAAATGTTTGTCCTTCACCGTAGCCAGATTTATTAGCAACATTGCTGGCAAAAAATTGTAGTTCATAGGATTTTACAGGTTCGCTGGCTAAAGATCCGTTTATGGTAACTTGCCCGGGGCTGAAACTTACTGATGTTAAAACCGGGTAATTTTGAAGGTTGTTCGGTCCGATGTCCACATCACCGGGATCATTGGGAGTTACACCATCTGTTCCAAGATTAATTCCAAGACCTCCATTGCCATAAATAGAATTTAATTCGAAGTGATTTCCAGTTCCACTAACAACCCGTATTCCATCTCCTGAAAAATTAGTGATAAGGATTCTATTTATTGTACAATTGCTTGAGTTTATAGTCAGTCCGTTTGATCCCTGACCGGCGTTTGTCCCGTCAATTCTTATAATTAACATTGAAGTATCTGCAAGGTTAAGCATGTATTCATATTGGGAATACCCGTCGATAGTTACGGCACTGGTTAATTCCGGCAAAGGTGATTGAGGTTTAATTGTAAATGGTCCTGTGCCAGGAATGTTAAAATTGATTGTTTTCAATACACCAGCACTGGAGTTGGAAGTGTTTATTGCATCCCGCAAGCTTCCAGTACCACTATCATCTACATTTGTAACAACAATCGAGTTAGATATATCCTTAATGCAACGAACGGAGTAACCATATTTCTTATCATCATAACCATAAGACAAATGATTATTACTGTAACCCAAAACATCGTACCATGCAGTTGAAGCATCGTTTTCAGTTGAAGACCAAAAGAATCCAAGCAAACCTAAAGCATCCGAAATACCATTATCATATGAACGTAAACCACCAGGAAGTGCAGTAAATCCGGTTTGATTGTCTGCTCCGGTATTTGGATTTTCCCAATGTGACATACCGGTCTCTTTTAATTTTCCGCCAGCCAAGTTAGTTCCACCCAGATAATCCGACAATTGGTTCCAATCATCTTTTGATGGGACCCGCCATCCTGACGGGCACAGCTTCCCATTGTGTATAGCATGCCAGTTGTACAGCGCTCCGAATATGTTGCCATAAAGAGTTATATTGTCATCATACCAGCAGTATCCAGGCGTGCTCAGATTACTCCAGGCTGTGTTTCCATTAACATTAGGGATTGCAGTATTGTCATTATACCTTGTAGTTTTAAGGTTTTCGGCCATCCATTCCTGGGTGCCGATATGAACAGTCCTATAATTATTACCGTCAGGATCTGCGACTGTTCCATAATTTACTCCCGGATTAAAGATTATAGGATCGAATGCCTGATGAGTAACCAAATCCAACTGATTGCCATATACTGTACCTGCACTATTAGTTGCATATGCTCTAACGTAATAATGAGTATTGGGAAGCAGTACATTCAGATTTAGAGAATAAACTTCTCCTGCAGGAGCATTATCAGGGGCTTTCTTGTCTGCTGTTGTAGGGTTTTCTGAAGTACTCCAGCAAATACCTCTTTCAGTAATGGCAGCTCCTCCGTCCGATACTATCGTTCCGCCTGATGCAGCTGAAACTGCTGTAATTGCTGTGACATCTGAAGTTACAATCGTTGGAAGTGTAACTTCTTTTATGCATCGGATGGACATTCCAAATTTTTTGAGATTATTGGCACTGCCCACATAACCCGATCCTGAGTTCAAGTTAATGTTATAGGCATCGCTTGCTCCAATGCCTGTTCTTGACCACCAGAAACCCGTAACCGCAACAGAAGAAAAGGCACCAGTTCCACGAACGCCACCACCAAGGGCTGTGAATCCGGTCGAATTTGTTGCTCCCGGATTTGGCGTCGCCCAATGTGCAATACCTGTTTCTTTGAGAAAGTTGCCTGCATTATTTATTCCACCAAGATAGTCAAATAGATTTGTCCACTCTGCATCTGTGGGCACTCTCCAGCTAACCGGACAAAGGTTATCATTACTCGCTGCATTCCAGTTATATAACGCTCCGAAAACGTCTTTACAAATAGGTGCGTTATTGTCATACCAGCAATATGCCGGAGTAGTGTTTCCAGGAGTTCCATCCTGGGATTCCCATTGTGTTTGATCTGTAATATTGGTGATTTCTAAACCGTTATTAAACCTTGTCGTTTTTAGGTTTTCAGCTGTCCAGGCCATTGGGCCAATCTGAATTGTCTTATAAGTATTGCCGTCAATATCTTCTACTGTGCCATACTTTATGGTTTGATTGAACAAGACCGACTCAAATGATTGAGTAGTAGTAAATGTTATATCTTCTCCATAGGCAACGCCAACTGCATTGACTGCGAACGCCCTGACATGATAGGTAGCGGACGGCAATACACTAGATACATAAGCTACAAAACTACCAGTCCCCATCGAACCTGCCTGACATCCACTATCGACTATATATTGCGGATTCCCGTGAGTGTTCCATACGATACCTTTCACAGTAACGGGTGAACCTCCATCAGAAGTAACATTTCCGCCGCCAATAGCTGAAATTGGAGTAATGTCGGAAATGATGGCCGTTGTGACTGTAGGTGAATCCGGAAGCGTAGTAAAACTAATTTCGTTTCCGTACTTTGTCCCACCGCTATTTGTAGCATAAGCCCTTACATAGTAGGTTGTTCCTGTAGCTAACCCTGAAATATTACTTGAGAAACTCCCAATGCCGGTTCCGTCTGAAGTTCTTGTGGGAAGATCGACTGTCGGATTTGGACTGATACTCCAACAGATACCTCTGGCAGTTACTGGAGAACCTCCATCATCAGTGATATTTCCTCCACTTTGAGCTGATACAGTTGTAATGCTGGTTATTGCGTTTGTGCTTATGTAATCTTTAACACAACGGACAGGGACAAGATAATACTTAAGATAATCAACCAGTGAAGCTGTACTGTTGTTATTAAACATTGTATAGTTGTAACCTGAGGTACCGCTCCCCTCAGTTGAACTATAGAAAAAGCCGTATTCACTTGCAGCGTTAACTCCCCCTCCTGTTGAAATGTAACCTCCAGCAATTGCTGTAAAGCCGCTTTCGTTAGTCGCTCCAGTATTTGGACTTGCCCAATTGAGCAATCCAGCTTCCTTCAACTTGCCACCTGCAAGAGCAGAACCACCCAGATATGTTGTGAGAGTATTCCAATCATAATTTGAGGGTTCATGCCAGTCTGTAGGGCATAATTTACCAGCATTGACTGCATACCAATTGTAATAATTACCATAAGGATAAGGCGGCCCTGAATAGGGTTGACAGTAGACAGGTGTGGTAATGGTGGATGAATTACCATTTACATTTATTAAGGTTATCGAGGTACCATCATTTAGTTTGTTGGTTACCAGATTTTCACCCATCCATACCTGTGTGCCAATTTCAATAGCAGTGTAATTATTTCCATCAATATCAGAAACAGCATCAAGCCAGAAATCTACCTGAAAAATACCAGGAGTTGGGGGAAGCTGAATTGTTCGCTGCCAACCTGCAGGACCCCCTCCTATAGTGGCAATTGCAATTTTATTTAAAGTCCCTGTCTCAATTGAATTAAATATATAATAGCCATTCCCATCAGTAGTTGTGGATCTGCCTATTCCAACAATATAAACAGACACTCCGACATATGGTGCCCCTTCTTCTCCATTCTTGATATATCCTTCAATTGTAGATGTTTGCGCAAACAATGATCCGGAGAAAGTAAATAACATCAATGTTACAGCGATTATATGAAGCATAATTTTTTTCATGATTTCCCTTTTTTGAGTTTTCATTCATTCTCAGATTAATGCTTCATATACCCTTTCAGCTTTGTCACATATTCCTCCAGTTTAACCTTCCTGGATTTATTTACATTCTCCTGTCCCTGGATTGTAGTCTCTGTTACATCATCCATGTCAGTTACAAATCTTTTTCCTGTTTTTGAATCCTTTTCAATCTTCATCCTCCCCTGGTGACCTCCTGTAATAAGGTTCCTGCCTGAGGGATTCTTCCACACAAATGCAACTACATCTTCTCCCTCCGTAAAGACTGGAGTCTCCGACACTTCGTAAATGATATTACCTACCTGTCCTCCGGGAACTGCAATTACTACTTCAGATCCAAGATTACCTTTTATATACTCTTCAGGTGAAATGGTGACATAGGTATAGATTTTGCTTTTTTTTTCATTCCATTCACACCTTTTCTTTGTGCATTTGCCATAAAAAACGGCAGTGGATTCATTTGTCAGATCCTGTGCTGACATTTTGTTTACCTGGGCATTGCTTTCAATGTTTGAAATAAGCATAAAGCAAATAATCCCGAGGCTGATCAGGCTAATGATTTCATTCAGGTTTTTCATTTCTAAATTTATAAGTGGAGTATTTTGATTCTTCAGTCAGGGATATCACTGAAATCTAAAAGATCTTTAAAAAGTTATAATAAATTTAGATGTTCAGGAATTCTTTAACAAAGTATTTTGACGAAATGGTCTTTTTTATTGACAAAAAATCATCACCTCATTTGCATTTTTGAATTGTTTTTTTAACGCCTAATGTTGACTCATTTAAAGCAACCAGCCTTTATAAAGGCTCAGATTAAAGAGGAACCACTCACCACTCACAACTCACCTCTCACAACTCACCTCTCACAACTCACCTCTCACCTCTCACCTCTCACCTCTCACCTCTCACCTCTCACCTCTCACAACTCACCTCTCACCTCTCACCTCTCACCTCCAATCGCCTATCAGGATGAACGGCGCCCAGTAGAATGGATGTGAATGCTTTTTATCTGCGATCAGGGTCAGTTGTGTTTTCCTTAATGCATCCGTTTTGCTTAACCTGTTTTTGACCAGGTTCTTATAGAACTCTTCCATAAGAGAAGCTGTCGACCTGTCAGACACATTCCACAGGCTTACCATCACCGATGGCGCCCCCGCATACATGAACGCGCGTGTCAGACCAATCATTCCTTCTCCCCTGACAAGCTTTCCAAGACCGGTCTGGCAGGCGCTCAGGACGACAATATCAGCATTGATCTTCAGACCGGATATTTCAGAAGCTGTAAGCAGCCCATCTTCCTTCGAGCCTTTAAAACTGGTGAGAAGAAGGGAGCTCAGATCAGGCTGGCTTTCATTGATCAGCCCGTGAGTTGCAAAATGGATATAACCGAATCCTGAAAGTGCACCCTCTCTTTTGACATTCTCCTCAGTTGCATCGGTCCCGAGAAACAGCTCTGAAGCGCCTTTATTAAAAAAAGAAGCAATGCTTCGAACCTCATCTCCACTGTATTCAAGCCTTTGGAGACCCGTCCCGTTTGTCCCTGATGAGTCGCTTAAAACCGGATCTCCGAATGCGATCAGGGTCTTTGTTTTTATCAGTTCATTTAACCCGACCGAGCTTTCATTGATTAGATTTCTCAGTATACTTGCTGACTGTGCATAGCTTATCGAATGCTTTTTTAAAAGGAATGGAAGATCGCCGGAAAAGGTAGAGTTATTGGTCGCTTTATTTCCTTTATCAGTCAGCAGAACTTCAAACGGGAGATAATTAAGAATTCCGTCAGGAATTATGATCAGTCTGGCTGATTTCGGGAGAAATGATTTAGCAGGCTTAATAAGTTCGTCATACAGGTCACTGCCTGCATTTGTAAAGAATTCTGTGACCGGCTGATTTGGATCCTGCAAGGCAAACCTGATCGTTTCAACCTGTTCTTGGAGCTGCTTAATGACCGGTAGTTTGAAAACTTTATGCCCGGCCCTGGTGATTGCCCATAAATAGGAACAGCTGTCGCCGGTAATATACTCGAGGATCACGGTTTTCTTATCAGGGCAGATCAGCTGAGCTTCATCGAGTGAGATAACTTCATGTATTTCAGAATTAAGGTGGAGGCTGGCCTGTTCGGAAGCTCTTTTTTCATTACCTGATATTCCGGAAAGAAGATCGAGCAAAACTCTGGATTTGCTTCGCTCTGCATAGCTGAAAGCACGCATGTCATATTTTACTGCTTTGTTCTTCTCATATAGAGTTTCAAGCATATCGATAAGATCTTCATATACGTACCTTTCCCTGGCCATATAACTGGCTTTAAGTTCGTCTTTCTTCAGGGTGCTGCGAAGCCCTTCCAGGATAGCGAGTGCTGAATCATTGAGTTCCACAGCTTTTTCGGGGTCATCACTTTGTTCGTAATTTTCAGCAAGCCCAAGTGTAATCTTCCATATCAGATCAGGATTATTCATTGACTTTACGATTACCAGCGCTTTTTCGTAATTTGATCTGGATTCATCCAGCTTTTTGAGAAAGATCTGGTCATTTGCAAGGTTCAAAAGATAATCCACCTCTTTTTCCCTGTCATTCAAATCCTTACAGATTTTTAGTCCCCGAATCAGGTACTCTTCAGCTTTTTCATATTGCTTCAGGTCAGAATATATTGTACCTATATTATCAATAACCGGAATCTCATTTGCCAGATCATTCCTGTTTTCATAGGTCTTCAATGCAATATTGTAATATTCCAGAGCTTTTTCAATTCTGCCAACCCGCTGGAGTACAATTCCAAAATGGTTATAAACACCTGCCAGATCGGTAGAATCACCTGTTTCCCTGGTGATCTTTTCTGCCTCGGTGAGCTTCTCCATTGCCGTCTGAAAATCGCCGGTCTTGGAATAAACAAATCCCATTAAGCTTAGTACTCCTGCTTTGTGTATTTCATCTCTTATGCTATTGTCAATATCGACTGCCCTCTCAAGCTTTTCTATTGATTCAGGAAATCTGGCATTCTTATTTAACTGATCACCAAGTAGTTTACAGGCATCAGCCTCGTTTGCCTTTACTGTCCGCAGGCCTGTCTGATCGCCAATTTCACTTCTTATTGCTTCAGCTTTTTCGTAGTATTCCAAAGCCTTCGTATAATCATTGTAAAACCTGGCAAAGACAGCGCCAAGGCTATTAAGGGTATTTCCGATAAGCTGCCTGTCATCAACCTTTATTCTCTTTACCAAAGCTTCATTATAATAATTCAGGGCTTCATCATAATTTTCGTAATTATTGTAATACAGGGCTCCAAGGCCGCCCAGAACTTCAGCTTCCCCTCTTTCATCACCAATTTCCCTGTATTTTTCCAGGGCAGGTTTAAAGTATGTCAAAGCATTTTCATTTTCCCCATTTAATCTGTACCTGGTGGCACGATCATAAAGAGTATCAGCGTCCAGTTTAATTTCCTTTTGTTCTTTGTTCCATGAGGTTAGATAACTAACACCAATTGACAGGCTCTTTTCTACGAAAAATTCTTCGAAAGAGGCGACTGCTTTCGAGGCAATCGCTTCTAAACGTTTTGAATCCTTAATCCTTCCCTGCAATTCCTTATGGATGCTTTCGGAAATCAGTCCGTTTACAAATGGCTTCACTAAAAGCCTGTTATGATAAATTAGGGTATCAGCGAGCTTAAAGTCATTTGATTCATAAGCTTTTTCCAATTCCATTTTAAAATCCTTCTGGCTAAACGACTGTTGCGAGAATGCAGGTCTTACTATTGCAAGTATCAGGCAAAGGAATAGCAGGTCTCTAAAGTTCCTTTTTTTAGCCGTCCAGGTTTTATTCTTTTCTTTCATAGAATTTAAGGTAAGACGGGAACAGGTGAATTGAAAGAATCTATGAAGTTACCAGGGACAATATGGATTGGTTAAGTAAGAATTTACATGGATGATGTAATTGATTGAAATTGATTGAATTAAATTGACAAAAGTTATGATAAGTTGATGCCAATGAGTTAAGAGGCAGCTGTGTTTGTAAATGAAACCATTACTTTTCACCGGCTTTTGTCAGTGCCAGTGCCTTCCTAAGCTCCTCGATCGCCTGATCTTTGTTGCCAGTGTCAGAATACAGAGATCCGAGGATCTCATGAGGAAGTGATGCATCGGGATAAATTAATGAGATGATCCTGAATTCTCTGATCGCATCCTGGAGTAGTCCCTGATTCATATAATAAGTTCCCAGGATCGTGTGAAAGGTGCTGCTGACAGAATCGCTCCCGAAGGTCTTCCTGATCTGTTCCTCCTGAGCCAGCACTTCTTGAGATTTGTTGCCTGAGATAACAGAGAATTTCAGATTTCCCGACTTCTCATTTTCAAGCAGGCCTTCTCCTTCAACATTCCAGAAATAGGTTTCACCCGGATCCAGAGCCTTCTGATCTTCCGGAAAATTAAGAGTTGTGGCTGCTGCTTTTTTGCTCCAGACCAAACCCTTTGCACTGTAAAGATTTACAACATACATGTCGTACGCCTTTTTTGATTCCCATGAAAAGGAGGGCTTATTTGTCCTGATCAATGAATTGAATGGCGTGACCAGCTCTATTGGCTTATCGATATCAACTGCCCGGAGTCCGGCAAGGGTTCCCATATCTGTTTTGCTCTCCCTTTTTGATGCCAGGGTCGAAATGTCAATCATCATTGCAGCAGATGATACCTTCTTTACATTTCCTCCTGTAACCTCCCCTGCCTTTGGCTTCCCTGAAATAGTCACTTCGCTTCCGCCCCCCACTTCCATAATATTGCCATCAGAAAAAGTCAGAGAGGCTTGCGAATCAGTACCGGTTTTTATCTTATCGCCCTGATACAGCTGGGTGCCCCAGGTTGTTCTCGAGAACTCCTTCTGGTCTGATTGCTTAATCATTACACTGCCTTTAATCCCTGTTATAACAGCCAGACATTGGGCCGATTTTTGCGCATATGCAACAGATACTGCGGCTAAAAGGAGCACTAAAAGAGCAGCTAAATTTTTTCTCATCATATTCATGAATCTGTCCTTCTAAATTTTAGGTTTGGATAACACTTCGTAAGATATAAAATACAATCAGGTCCGGATGGAAAATGCATTCCTCACAAATCCTGATAAATTACAAAGTTAAACTCTGGATAAACAAAAATCAATTATTTTTTGATCATAAGAATTACGTTACCTGATAATTCTCGCTGGGACCTGAAGATTTATACTGATCTTTAGCATAGGTACCGAAATATCTTGCAAATGAGCTCAGTATCCCGAAAAATGCGATCAGGATCAGTCCCCACATAATATCCGGGCTGAACCTGATCCCTGAAACAATATTCATCTGGAAGGCCTTTGTAACAAATATTAAACCAATCATGCTGAGGAATATGCCTGTAATAAGCCTGAGCCCGGGCAGGATCCTGGTAACGATCCCGGTCCTGAAGCCGTACCTGCTCCAGCGGACCAGATTAAAGACTGCGCCTGCAAGCAACAGCAGCGGCATTAGAAATGCAGTCCATCTCATAATTATCTCATTTGACCTGAATACCGGTTCAGGTTTTCCCCGCAGGGCTGCATCGATCGCCTGGTCGACCCGGTCACAGAATTCGAGGCTGTTTACATTGCAGAGAACCGCCCACCCGGTATGCCTGTCAGGATAAAAATCAAGAGAGGAGGCAAAGTTCTCGTCAAGGCCGGTATGCCTTATTATCCTGACAGAATCGTAATCGGAATTGAACCAGCCCATAGCATACCCGGTAACTGT
>JGI20214J51088_10000833_pt1 | contig 21123 bp, 18 predicted proteins | sample WetSurMetagenome_FD_51088 | JGI IMG/M metagenome (IMG submission 51088) | reverse complement strand
AGGGGGGTATGTTGGTCAACATCTGCTACACCGACAATAAACGATAATGTAACAACAAACGGTACCGGTATCGGAAGCTTTACAAGTAATCTGACAGGATTAATTGCCGGTACAAGATACTATTTACGTGCATATGCTACAAACAGTACCGGTACTGGGTATGGAGCTCAGGTTATTTTTAATACTAAAGTAGCTGATGGTGAGACTCCAGTTGCGAATACTTATAATACTGTCACTATTGGTACTCAGGTATGGATGGCAGAGAATCTGAAAACCACCAAATATAATAATGTTGCTCACACAGCAATAGCTAATGTTCAAGCTGATGCTGCCTGGATGATTCTCGGTACTCCGGCATACTGTTGGTTTAATAATGAAATTGCCAATAAAGACATATACGGAGCCATGTATAACTGGTATACAATACGTGACGGGAATGTGTGCCCAACGGGCTGGCATGTACCTAGCGATGAAGAGTACATTATACTAGAAGAGCATCTTGGAATAGTTCATGGATCTCTTCCCGGACAGTCTGAAGCATGGGGATGGCGTGGTACGGACCAGGGAGCTCAGTTAAAGAGCACTACCGGATGGGCTACAGGAGCAAACGGTACTAATACCAGCGGTTTTTCAGCACTTCCAGGTGGCTATCGTTACGCTGAAAACGGTGCTTTCAACAATCTTGGCGACCTGTCATATTGGTGGACCTCCACCGAAGCGGATCTTGATATATCAACTTATAGGAGATTAGATGGAGCTGTTGATGCGACTAACAATCAGGTTTTCAGAGGTTCGGTCCAACAGGAGGGTGGAAAATATATCAGGTGCGTGAAGAATTAGAACTAATTTAAAATAAAAAAGGAAGCCACATTAAGGCTTCCTTTTTTTTATCATAATGAATCTTCAAGAAGAATTTCTGGGACAGGAGAAAAACCATAAAAATGTTACTAAGAGAGCTGAGGTTTTTTATCTTTGTATGAAATTATTCTAAATTTTTTTATTTATTATATCTGGCACCTTTCTTTTAACTTAATTACATCAAAAATCCAATCAAAAAGATATGAAGAAGATAATTTTTCTACATCATAGTACTGGTATGAGTATCTGGGTTGGAAAAACCAATAAATTCATATATAAGATTACCCATAAAGGCGATGTTCAAAAATATTTTGATAATTATAATAAGAAAAATAAAACAGATTATGAAATAACCCAACTCACATTTCCTAATGCATCTCCTTATGGATGGAATAATTATCCGTATGATTATTTTAATATTTGGGTCAAAAATGCAGGGGAAAGCACTTACATGGGAGAGCCCACACTCGAAATTCTTACTAAAGAATATGAGATCATTATTTTAAAACACTGTTTTCCTGTAAGCAGAATTTCAAAGGATACTGGAATACCAGATATAAACTCTGAGGAAAAGAGAATTGAAAATTACAAATTACAATATAATGCACTGAAGCAAAAGATGCACCAATTTCCGAAAAATAAATTTATTTTCTGGACGCCCACTGTTTGCACCAAGAATAAGATGACTGAAGATGAGGCTGCAAGGACTCAACAGTTTTATAAATGGATGATAAACGATTGGGATGAAAAAGGAGACAATATTTATGTGTGGGATTTTTATAAATATGAAACGGAAGGTGATTTGTTTTTGCTTGATAAAAATGCATTGAATCCGGATAACTCACACCCAGGCAAGGAGTTTTCTGGAAGAGTTGCTCCTTTGCTATGTAATTATATTATTGATGTCATTAAATCTGTTTCTCAATAGGAATTTGAATAAATCTATTTATATGAAGCTAAAACACATATTTAAACGCCTTCAACTTTTTATACTTAATAAATCCAGTGATAAAAGAAAATTTAAATATTTGCGAAAACAAGGAATGAAGATTGGACAAAACTGTCATTTCAACACTTTCTCCTTCTCAACAGAACCTTATTTGATTGAAGTTGGTAACCATGTTGCGATAGCGGGTGGAACAGAAATTATCACTCATGACGGTGCAATATGGTGTTTCATGGAAGAACTCCCTAAAGCTGATGTATTTGGTAAGATTATAATTGGAAACAATGTATTTATAGGAGATAATTGTACAATTCTTCCAAATACTACAATAGGTGATAATTGTATAGTTGGAGCTGGTAGTGTAGTCCGAGGAAAGTTTCCTGAGAATTCCGTGATTATTGGCAATCCTGCAAAAGTAGTTTCAAAAATGAGTGTTCAAAGATTCCTTTATCTTCAAAATCCCGGATTACTACAAACTCTAAATATGCCTGCTGCTGAAAAAGAAAGGACAATAAAAAAACATTTTGCAATCGACTAGATTCATCCCCTTAAAAAAACAAAACAAACTTATAGCATTCCGGCTTTTTCATCGGTGTCAATTAATTCGATATTCAGACTATACTTTGCAAGCAAAAATGCAATATTATGGTTGTTGAAAGCTTCTCCGGGTTGTGGTGGAACGAGAGTTAAAAGTCCTTCTATCTTTAATTCATCAATTTTAGTATTAATATCAGAACATTTAAAACATAAATGATGAAAACCTCCTCCCCTGTTTACAAAATTAAGCAGTGACTTGTTGCTCTCAACTGGTTCTATGAGTTTTATTAATATGCTATCAACCTTACAAAGAAAAACTACTTTGACCTGTTGAATAGAGTTCTCCACTACTTTCGTCATCTGCTTATAGCCAAATACACGGTCCCAGTATGTAATTCCGTCTTGAATATTCTTGACTGCAAAACAAATATGGTCAATTTTCATATGAGTAATATATTATGCTGCGAACTGAAAGACTTTTTAGTTATCTGAAGATTTTTACTTCAGGATGGTTACCTGGTTGAATTTACTGTTCCTGAAGAAGAATCCTGTTATAGAATTTGATTAATTTTACTTTCTCATAGTCCCATGAGAGTTCATTGAGCACCCTTTTGTATGCGTAATCGCCCATTTGAGTCCTGAGTTCAGGATTATCAATCAATTGCATTACTTTATTAGCAAAATCAGTTGTATCGCCACAATTAGCGTAAAGGGACGCATCCTTAGCTGAAAACCTGCCTTCTTTTAAGTCATATTGAACGACTGGCTTTTTCAAAGCCATATATTCCATAATTTTATTCATGGTAGATAAATTATTCATTTCTGTCGGTTTATCAGGATTAACACATATGTCAGCCGTATTTAGAATAGCAATGAGTAAATTGTCAGGAACTCGTCCATAGAAATCAACAAACTTTGTCAACCCTGATTTTTCTGACAATTGTTTCATCTTTTCGAGGTCACTGCCGCCACCAACGATAGCAAATTGAATATCATCGCGTGAAGAAACAATGAATTTTACACTTTCAAGTAAAAGATCAATACCTTCTTGTTCACCTATTACGCCAACATAACCTACCAGATATTTTCTTCCTTTCAGAAATTGTTTATCAGGAGAAAGCAATTTTAATCTGTCGAGTTTTGGACCACTCCTTATAACCTGAATTTTATCCTCTGGCATTTTCCCTCTTCTGATTGCTATCTCTTTGTATGATTCATTCGTAGCGATACTAAAATTAGCGGAGACAAATGTAAGCCTTTCAAACAATACCATCATTTTATAGAGGAATCCCTTATTGCTAAACTTGGCAATATATAATTCAGGATTAATATCATGATGGTCAAATACATATTTAACTCCAAAAACTTTAAACCAAATTGCAACTAAAAAAATCAAATCAGGTGGATTACAACCATGAATGACATTAAACTTCTTTTTGAAATAGATTCTCCAGCTTAAAATAAACTCCCAGAATAAAGCAACACTGTATTCCATCAGATAACCAAAAGCACCTCTGGCTTCAAGAGGAAGTGAATGTCTGTAAATTTCTATCCCGTCAATTGTTTCAAAGGAGCTGGTATAGTCCTTCATCTTTGGGCAGATAATGCTAACCTTAGCTCCATTTTCCTTTAGTGTAGTAGCTTCCTGCCAAACCCTTCTGTCGAATGGTACCGGAAGATTCTCAACAATAATCAGAATATGCTTGTTTTGAAATGAAGACATGATTACCAGTTTATTCCAAAATAATTACTTTTTGAAATAATCGCTTCATCCAGTCTGACAAAATCTATAATAATTTTATCATCAATATCAGCAACTAATTCTATAAATTCAGGTTCTCTGGTATTTATTACAATTATATCGCAATCATGAATTAGAACTTCAGGGTCATTGACGAGAAGGTTCGATAAATGAGGTATCCTCGAATCAATATAATCCTTGTTTGTACCGGTAAGCATTGCCATATTTATATTCTTATCATAGATGTTAATATCACATCCCTTCCCTATCAATGCTTCAATTATACTGACTGTTGGGCTATTCCTGAGATCGTCTGTTCCGGCTTTAAAGCTTAAACCCAAAAAACCAAGTTTCTTATCCCAATACTTATATATAAGCTTAATTGCACGCTGAATCTGAATCTCGTTCGTTTTATTAATCCCGTCAATAACAGGAACATCGACATATAAATCATGAGCCAGAGTCTGAAGTCCTTTTAAGTCCTTGGGTAGACATGAGCCACCATATGCAAACCCAGGTTTGAAATAATACGGAGAAATATTAAGTTGTTTGTCCTGGCAGAAGATGTCCATAACTTTATGAGAATCGATACCTAATTCAGAACAGATATTACCGATTTCGTTGCCGAAAGAGATTTTAAGTGCATGATAAGTATTATTTATATACTTCATAATTTCAGCAATTTTCAGATCTGTGATTATTATTTCACAGGGCAATTGTCTGTATAAATCGGCTACTTTTTCAGCAGCTTTAACATTATCGGAACCAATTAGTGTCAGAGGTGGATTGTAATAATCCTTAACAGCTGTTCCTTCTCTCAGAAACTCAGGATTATCTACAATAGCAAAATCCTCATTCCTCTTTTTACCTGAATTCCTTTCAACAATTGATGCAAATTTATCGCATGTACCAGGCATTATAGTCGATCTGATAGCTATTATATGGAATGTATCTTTATTCCGTAATGCATTGCCTATATTCTCTGCTACATTAAAAATATACTGCAGATTTAAATGTCCTTTATCTGTACTTGGCGTTCCAACTGCAATAATAGAAATTTCGGACCCATTTACTGCTAACTGATTATCAGTAGTTGCACTAATTCGACCAATGGATCTTTGATCGGCAATGATAGTGTCGACGTCTTTTTCGATAATTGTGGCTTTCCCGGCATTTATTTGCGCCACTTTGGCCGGATTAGTATCCACACCTATAACATTATGCCCGTTTTTTGCAAGACACCCAAGGCTAACGCAACCGACATAGCCAAGACCAAAAATGCTGATATTCATATTAAATAATTTTAATTAAAAAATTAAAAGTTGTTGTACATTCAATCTGAATTTTACAATAAATGACGCTTGTGGTTTCTTTTTTATGAAAAGAATCGGAATACCATCCCAAAATCTCTGGTTTTATTTGTCCCTTTATAATGACCGGATCTAATTTTTTGTCAATATAAAATTCTATTTTTCTTATTGAATTCGCCGGAATCAGATAAAAACCTTCATCATTTTGTGTTATCTCAATATCGGGATGAAAATGAAATGGGATTTCAACCAGCATTTTCCTGTTTTTTCTAACAACAATAGTATCATGTATTTGAAATTCACTTTCCTTTCTGTTTAAAGTTATTTCTCGGAAATGTTCGGCATCTTCGCTTAAATAACCATTATGTTTTGCCTTAATACGATCAATATCACCACCAGATTCCAGATCAGTTATACTTGTTTTGTAATGCTTAATCCATAAGGTAGGTCCGCCGTTTACAGCCTGGTCTTTTTGGTTTATCCTGATTGTATTATGTGCCAGTGTACCAATAAAATAACGACGCCATTCTAATTCTGTGTGATAAGTATAAGTACCAGAGTCAATAAAAACAGGATGGCCATCAACGCTTAAGATAAAAGAGAGAGCGTCAGCATGGCCATGAGCAGCAATAGAAAGAAATCCAAGTGGAGCCGCATCAAAATGCAAATAGATTTCCTGATCGTTTTCCTTTTTACGAAAAATAAAATGGCCCTCATCTTTATAAAACCTGGAAGTTTCCTCATTTTCAGTTTGGGAGATTAACTCATAAGCAATTTTGCCCTGAATGCCGAACAAGAAGTAATTCTTTATATCAAAGCCGTTACTTTTAGATTTGAGTACCGGATCGTCAAAAATAATAGCTCCGGAAGTTAACAATGATTTGAAATTATTGAATTTATGATCGAAATCAAGAATAAAACATTTTCCGTCATCTTCGTCCCCATACTTTGGAAAATTACCCTTACTATCAAGAAAATCGTAAATATAGCAGAAGATTTTGTAAAGTTGTTGTTTAAACTGCTCCGAAAAAGATCTGTCGGTTTTCTCTCCGATTACGAACGACAAAAGGAAAAAATCTGTTATGAATTGGATATACTCCGCTGCTTCCTCTTTGTTAATGCCATTTTTAGAATGCTGTTTAATAATCTCCTTCTCAAGACCCGCATGAGCATAAGTAAGCCATTTTTTTGATTCTGTGAATTTCCACTTTGATGAAGCGATAAAAAGGCCAGCATACTCTGAAATAAGGTGGTTATTTGCTGAAGAAAACTTCGATGGATTATTGTAAGAATAGATACAATGATTCTTTATTAATGGATACCAATCATTTTGGACAAATTCTCTAAACTCAGCCTCATTGCACATCAACTTTTCCGCGTCTAGGATTTCCCAGCATAATAGCCAGCTAATCAATCTAATATTAACTTCTATATTGCTGTACCAATTAATTCCGATTAAGTAAGGATTCTGGCTTTCCCAATCTGATAAATGTTTAATGAACAATTTTAAATATAAAGGATCATTAGTCTTAATGTATTCAATGCATAATAATGGAAGAAACTGCATACGGTTAACTTCCCAGATGTATTTTGCACTGCCATATCTTTCGCTCTTTATTTCAATATTTCTAGAAAATATTCTGGGATATTCTAAGCCAGATTTAAGATCTAAATGCCAATTTATTGGCAACTTATAATCAAATTCAAATTCAAATATTCTGAATTTATCAGGAACTTTTAAAAGTGAAAAATCAAATGTGTCAAATAATTTCTTTGAGTTTTCTTCAATATTTGGCAAAAATCTTTTGCCTGCAAAAAAAAGCTTTTCAATTAAACCTTTAAAAGCTACTTTTATACGATAGAGTACCTCCCGAAAACTCATCGATTCTAAACGACTTATGTACCATCTCAAATTCATTTATAAGGCTAGTCAATCATTCTTATAAACATTTTAAACTTACCACTTGAAGTTAATAAAAGCTTTTCTTCAACTTTAATCTCAAACTCAATTATACCTTTCAATTCCCTTTCAATTTCACATTTAATAATAGATAGCGCTGATTCTTTAAAATTCTTAGTTGGAACTAATAATAATATTGCTTTACCCTTGCTATTTTGAATGAATTGATAACCTATAATATTTCTTAAAAAATCGCTAATAAAATGTAATGCTGCACTCGAAATCTTTTCACCATTAATGCCGAATAGGAAATCATTTAGATCCCTCTTGCCAACTATTGAATATCTATTATCAGATAAAGGCAGGCAAAAATCATCTGTTAAATATCTTACTAATGGCATTGTCTTATTTAAAAATCCAGTACCTAAAATATTAAAATTATTATCGTTAGTACTTACTACTTCAGTAAAACCATAATATGGGTCGAATGCATATTCATTTTCATGGATTTCCTGTGCAATTATACATCGCTCTGTATGACCATAAAAGGTCGATGATTTAACCTCAAAAAAGGATTCCACAAAATGTCGTTCAATTGCATCTATCTTTTCAGAAATAAAGAAAATCCCTTTTAATCTGAAATTCAATTTAAAATTACTTTCAGAAAGTAATTTAGCGAAATAATAAATTGATGAAAAATATCCATTCAAGTAAGAAGGTCTGATTTCATTTATTTTTTTCACATAGAGTTCAAGGCTTTTATGTGATAATCTGAAAGGCGAAAAAATAATTTCGTTATGCATCGGATTATAACTCCATAATTTTCCTCCAAACGCTACTCCTCTAAAAGTAACTAACCTGTCTTTAAAATGATATCCAAGTTTCTTCCTAAAATGGTAGATAAATGCATTCTCTTTGAAAAATGAACTATAATCAAGCAGCAATTCCAAAGGTTCCCCGGTACTTCCACTAGTAGTCGTACGATAACAGCCACCGTTAACTCTTTTTACAGAAATAAGTTTATCAAAGTTTTCACGAATAATTTCCTTAGTCATAAATGGAATTATTTTGATATCATCAAAAGAATTCAAATTCGCCGGTTTAAAATTGATTTCATTGAAAAGTTCGGTGTAATAAGGAACATTTTGAAAAGAATAAATCAAAATCTGTTTGAGTTGATTAAATTGATATTCTTTTAATTTAGCCGGTGGTATTACTTCTCTATTCTCAAGGTTATTGTAACAATTGAGAAATTCTTTATTCATTAATAATTTGTTTCGAAACAGAGGAGCACTGATGTATTTCAGAGATTCTGGCATTTTATCCCTGATGCTCTTCAATATGACTTTGTTCATTCCGATATTGATTGATTAAAATTTGGTTTTATCCTCTAATACATTGCCACTACTTCTTTCCAATATTGGAAATATACATTTGATATTTTCCTCGCGGTGATAATATTAAATGGTCAACAAGTTTGATATTTATATCAACAATTCCTTTAGTCAGTCTGAAAATTTCTTTTTTAATATGCTCCAGTTCTGACATATGGAAGCTACTATTGACAACTATAAGTAAATCCGCTCTACCAATCTCATTTTGAATAAACTGATAAGTTGTAATATTTTTGAAAAGAGGGTCCTCCAGATCAAATGCTGTACTTGATAAGAACTCACCATTGTAACCATATAGTCCGATAGAACTGCTCCTTTTCCCCTCAATTGTGTAAAATTCATCCACTTTTGAACAGACGTCATCTGTTTTATATCTTATGAATGGCATTACAAGGTTTAGAAACCCAGTTCCAACAATTAAATTGCGATTCTCTTCAAGAGGGATTTGCTCTGTAAATCCATAGTAAGGATCAAATCTGTATAAGTTTGGAGCTAGTTCTTCAGCTATTACACATCTTTCACTATGCCCGTAAAAAGTAGTTGATTTAACATTGAAAAATTGTTCAATAAATTTCCGTTGATTATTATCAATATTTTCAGAAATGAGAAGAATACCGGTCAATTTGGTGTTTAGTTTAATTCCATATTCCTCTAGAAGTTTTGTAAAATACCATATTGTGGAAAGATATCCGTTTAAATATTGAGGGGCAAACTTCTCTATTTGTTTTACATAATCTTTAATCGTTACTTTAGATAATCTAATTGCAGAAAAGATCAATTCATTGTGCATTGGATTTAATTTCCAGAGTCTGTTGCCAAATTCAATCTGTCTGAACGTTACAAGTTTGTCTTTGAAATTATATCCAGTTTTTTTCCGGAAATAGTAGATAAATGCATTTTCTTTAAAAATAGAATTATAATCAAGAAGGAATCTTAATGCAGAGCCTGAACTTCCCCCGGTTGTTCCAATATAGTATCCTCCATTAATTTTTTTCCGAGAGATAAGCTTATCAAACTTATCAGTAACAATTTCCCTGGTTAGAAATGGAATTCGATCCATTTCTTCAAAATCTGCAAATTTATCTGGATTAAAGGAAATATTATTGAATAACTCCCTGTAATAGGGCACATTTTGGTATGAATGTATCAGAATTTGTTTCAACTGGGAAAATTGATACTCCTTAATACTTTCAGGTGATAAGACTTCTCTATCCACAAGGAGACGATAATATTCACAGAACTCAACACTATTTAATAACTGATCCCTTAAAATTGGTGCTGCAATGTATTTAAGAGATTCTGGCATTCTGTCTCGTATGTTCTTCAGGAAATATTTATTCATATAACAATGATATTTAGTAAATATCAATATTCTTTATCTAACTGTTTAATTATGATGATCCTTGTAAAAATAGTTTATAATATAAAGTACAACTTTTTAATAATTTCTCCCAGGCACGGGATTAAAGAAAGAATTAAATTAATTCAAATATACGTAATTGACTTTTAATCTGGTATCACATTTAATTGCCTTCGCATGCCTCCGCTGCAACATTGCAAAAGTTCTAGACCGTAGTAGGCATTTATCTCAATTACTGAAATACCATTTTCCAAAACAGCAATATCCCATCCAAGTTCAGGAAATATAGATATTCTGTTAGCGTATTCAAGAACCTGAGACATTATTTTATCCCAACCCTGAATAACAAATCCATCAAATTTAAAATGAGTGTCAGGGTGTTCCTCAAATCTTTCATTCGTAAGTTCGGTGGTACCAAAACTGTTAAGCATTCCTTTTTCAATATCAATTTTTACGGATATACCACCCTGACTACTATTGTCGACAACTGATTTATTTCGTCCTATCCGAATAACTACTGCAGAGATCCTGATAACATTATTAATTTTTTGTGTTATTACCCTGAGTGTATTTACAGAAGTTGGATTTATTCTATTAAAATCGCTTCTTTGTTTTATACCTTCCTGTAACACAAATCGGTTAGATATAGTTTTTAGTCTTAAAAGGTTTTTATCAAGTTTTAGATCCTCAATATATAAATTATTATTACTTTTTCTAATTATAAAAATTCCTTTCCCTCCCTGACCATCATCTGGTTTCACGAAAAAAATTTGGGTTTTCACTTTCAACATCTTTTCCACTAAATCTTCAAATAAAAGCTTATGGTCGAGATGGTCAAAAATTAATCCTTTTTTAAATATTGCAAGAGCAACCGGGGTCTCAATTCTTTCCCCGATGAGATAATTCATCATCAAGATTTTGCTATTTGTTACTGAAAGATCTATCCCATCATATATTTTTGGCATGTAAAAATTATAGAAGTAATAGTTGGGTATATAATCTAATAATTCCTCTGCAGACAACTCTTTATCAAATAACCTATATCTGAAATAGTCCATTGGATCACAATTCCAATACTTTTTAAACAAAGAAATCTCCTTTTTTATTTTCTCTTTTGATTTTAAATGTACAGACTTCTTATATGTCTTAAGGCCTGACCTGTAAACTTGATCTGTTAGCTTTTTATAAGTAAAAAAAACATATTTGTTCTTTTTTAGTATTTTTCTAAAGTTGTTAATTTTCATATTGTTCAATTATTTTCTCTGCGAAATTTATATTATTAAAACCTAATCTTGAAATGTGTTCATCATAATTATGAATCAGCGAAACAGTTTTGTTAAAAAAATCAGTTTCAGAATCCAAACTATAAACTATAGTATTAATTGGTCGTGGTACAACATCAGAGGCTATTACAGGAATATTTAAATAAAGAGATTCTCTGATGGATAGTGCATCCCCATCTGATTTTGTAGGACGCAAAAAAACCTGAATTTTTTTTAATATGGGCCATAACTCCATATTTATGTTTTCCACCCAGTAAATATATTCATCCAAACCATTTCTCATCGTATACTCCTTTAAGGAATTCAAATAAGCTTTACTCTCATTATCTGATACTGACCCAAGAATTATTATGATAAGATCGACATTTTTGCCTATATTCCTCAATTTCTTAAGAAGAATTATTGAATCTTTAAAACCATATAAATCCAAAAATTTATTACTAGAGATTATTGCTCCGTTTATCAGAAGCTTTAAGGAATCGCGCTTTAGAAACTCCAGTAACAGATTTGGAATTTTATCTGAGAAATTATCTGAAATTATGGGAGGAATAAATGCAGGGATTTCAATGGTCTTAGTTTTTAAAGAATACGGCAAATTAAGTGAATCACCCTGTTTAACACAAATGATCTTGTCAAATTTGCTTAAGGAATAGCTTCCAAGCTTAGACGTCAGAATGTGATCAATTTCTCCATGTATTGTCACTATAAATTTTGTCTTATTTGAGAAAAGGAGCCTCCAGGTTGAAATATATAGTTTAGTGAATATACCACTAACATGAAAATGAATTACATCAAATCGCTTATGTGTCAGAATGAATATCGGTAAGGATATAAACTTTAAATATTTTAATATTTTATACTTCCTATAAGTTACATTTTCAGAATGAGTATTGAATTTAACCACATCATATCCCTTATTGATTAATACATCAGCTAATCGTTGAACACTAACACTAACTCCTCCAAGGTAGGGAGGGAAAGGACTTACAAGCAAAATTCGTTTCATTGATAATATTTCCGATTTTAAAGTTCAATTTGAATTTGTCATTTGAAGCTAATAATTCAAATTCCTTTGGTACAAGAGTTCAAATTCTGATTTGAGAATTTTTATTAATACCAGTGTTGTTCATTTCTATTTGGCCAGTGATTATGGGAGAAAAAGATATTCATATTTCAATATTTATTTTAACTTTTTTAATTGCCTTTCATTTATTCGATCTATTATAAAATCTTTCAATCCTTTTATGGGAGAAAAAGTCCATCTGATACCATCTACCACAATAAGATCATCCATTGCATTAATAGTATGTATTGTATGCATCCCAAAATTATTTATATTCCTTTTATTTATGCAAATAGTCATGTACAATTCTTCAACAACATTGAGTTCGTTTAGTTCGGTAACTTTATTAATTGTAATAGATTTTCCATATTCTTCCTCGCAGTTTTGAGTAGGCCTGTAAATCATCCCGTCAACCTCAATAAAATTACCAGCTGATCTTGTACCATTTAATCCACCTTTAACAGGATTGGAAGGGTGTGGGATATAGGGCCCAAGCAAATTATCAGAAAAGAAGACATGCAATTTATACTCTGAAACATTTTCATATAAAGTCGCAAAAATCCAGTATTTACCATGGTATTTTAAAATGGTCGAGTCGAATAAAGGTAAATCAAGGATATTTTTCAAAAAAATAACTGATTCACTCACAGGATCATATTCATAACACGACAATTTGCCGTTTTTACGTGATTCGGGAAATATATAGGTTTTATTATTTTCACTTATAGCAAACGGATATGATAAATGACTTTTTGTATCCAGAAGAACTTTATAATTTTTCTGCTTAAACCTTTTATCAACTGTCATTAATGATATTTTTCCATAATGCTCATCAAATGAATATTCCTCAAGGAGTATTTTAAATATTTCATCTTTAGATGTTAAAAGAAAGGGATCAGCATAAAATGAATCCGTTGAACTTTTAAAGAACCAATGAATATTGGGGTCAAATGTTTTACTCCTGATTATGTCTTTAAGATTACCCCTGCACACACCTATAATCCATTTTTTGAAAAATAATCTATCAAAAATTTTTGAAAGGATCCTGTTCATCTTACTTTTCTCAATACAATTCATGCACTACATTCTGCTATTTAATAAATATTACGCATTTTATTGATATTTCAGATTTCTAAGAAGAAGACACAGTAATGTACCAACTTTTATCATATTCTATTTCCCTGAAAAGATCAATTTTAGATATTTCACTCAGTTTCACCAATTTGACATTAGCCATTCTGTTTTAAAAAATTCATTATGATTTTTCCTGATTAACAAGATCCCTAAAAAGACCACTAATTTCTTCTATTTTTGTTTCATTCAAAAGATGATTATCCCTTACATAAGATCTTGCTTTTTCAGCAAATTCATTTGAATATTTGTAATTGGCAATTGACTTTAAAAGTCTATCCAAATCACCGTGAGCGAACTCTCCGAGCTTTTCTCTTTCAATAATGGAACCAGGATCTACAAACAAGGATATTACTGGAATCCCTTGTGCCCATGCTTCAATAAAAATATTAGGGAATCCTTCCATGGGAGAAGTGCTAATCAATGCTTTTGAGTAAGCAATGTGCTGCAATGTTTCAGAATGTTTTAACTGTCCAAGAAGAGATACATTTTGAAAAGATCTTAGTTTCTCATAATATAGAAGACCTGCTTTATTACGTGCCTGACCAACTATTACAAATTTTTCAAATGGAGTCATCTCTACAATTTTGAGAAATTCATCAACACCTTTACGCTTATCGAGCCTGCCAACATAAATAAAATAGTCATGAGCTGGTTTTGGGATTACTGGTAACTGAGTGGAGTCTATAAGGTTAGGTAATAAAACGGATTTAATGCCTTTTTGGAGCAGCATTTGTTTCTGCCCTATGTGCTGAACAAAAACTGCATCTGATTTGCGAATCAACCATGGATAGACAAATTCATTTACAATGCCACTAAAAAAGCCCCACGGGCTTCCTAAAAAACTTGAGTAATCATATTTAAATCTCATTCTAAAAGTCATTACATCAAGATCCTCTGCTAATGCCAGAATGAATTTAGCCTTTACTTTACGTGCAGCTAACCACACAATAATATGCCTGAAATCACGGATACGACAGTAATATACATCAGCTTTCTGCTCTTTCAAGCTCTCATATAATTTTGGAATCCGATGGGTCAGTGACCGGATTATTCTAATTCCGTCATGCCAACCTTTAATAGGAAAAACTTTAATACCATCATCAGTTTGAAATTCTTCAGCGATGACATAGTCTAAAACGACCACTTCATGACCACCTTTTACAAGTGCTTTTGCAATTAATGCCATTTGCAATTCGCCACCTCCTCTGGTTCTCCCTTTTAGAGCTCCACTCATATCTCCCCAAAAACAAATTTTCATATTTTATAGCTTTTTATGTCTTCAGACACTGATACGAAGAATGAAATTTTAATTATGCAATATATAAAAAATGCTCTCAAAAAAAGGGAGCTATATTGATAGTATACTTATTGCTGTTATAAATTAATTAACCTGTTGTTAAAGCACTTGAATTATATGATATGGTGATTGTTGTATTTTCTATTATTAAAATCCAGAATACAGATATATTTTTTTCTGGGACCCGGTAATTTAATCTACCGGTCTGATCCCTAAATCTTATATAACAATAAATGCTTCTTAACACATTCTTCAATACTGAAGTTAGCCAGATAATATTGAATCAAATCTTCTTTCTTAATCTTGTCTTTGTTTTCAAGATAAGTGGTAATAGTCAAATAATAGTCATCTTCAGAAACCGACTTTGATAAATACCCTGTCTTCGTATTCTGAATTGTATTAATTAAACCGCCAACAGGTGTGCAAATAGGAACACATCCACAGGCTAATGCTTCGATGAGGCTGATTGGCATCCCTTCAGATATAGAACTTAAACAAAATGCATCTGCATTTAAAAAATAATCTGAAACATTATGTTTAGGTCCAAGAAAAATGATCTTGTCACAAGCTAAACTCTTTAATGTTTTCCCTTTCTCTGAATCAAATCCGGATCCGATAATCAATAAAATCACCCGTTTCCCATTCTGAACTAATTTATTAAACACATTAATCAGCATTACCTGATTTTTAACAGTATTGCAACTACCAACATGTAAAAAGATTGTATTACCACTGTATCTGAAAATCTCAATGCTAACTTTTACTTCTGAATACGATACAGTTTGAGCAGGGCGAGCCCTTCCATTATAAATTTCACTATACGGTGCTGTTTTATAATACGTTACAAAAGATTGTGTTGTCTCTTTCGATATAGTTATAGCTCTCATTTTGAAATTTGAATAAAAATAACGCCTAACCCAATATTCGATAGAATTGTTGACATCATGCATAGGGTTGCTATGGATAGTATGAAAAAACCTGACTTTAGTAAAATAAAATGTTAAAGGGAATAAGTAGTTTACCAAATTTAAATGACAATGTACAACCTGAGGTTTAAGTTTTTTAATCAATTTAAAAAAAACAGCAATATTTCTTAACCTCAATCCAACCGGAATTGAGAGATTAATATAGTTGATTCTTTCCGATACTTCATTTTTATAAAACCCAAAATTAGCCTGGCGGTCATCTCGCAAAACGCATAAAGTCACATCATGACCTTGTCGCGAAAGTTCATTTGAAAAATCAACAACCAACCGTTCCGCACCTCCCGGGCCCAAAGTATACACTATTTGAAGTATTTTCATTAAAGAAATATTTGTTAAATAAATAATCTGCTTACCATCTTAAATTCCTTGACCAACTATTCCAAAAATAATTTCCTACCTTATATCCTTAACTACTAATGAAATATCAATTTTAATTCACAAAAAAATATCTATTTCAATTCATTATTTACAAAGCTCTTTAAAAATTCAAATCTTAAGAAATTCTAATCAGCATCAAAATTAATATTGAGAAAAAATGAAGCCGCTCTTTCCATTTTGATTCTTCCAAAGTGAATTAATAAAAGAGATCATCCTTTTTGACTGAAAGGAATAATTGAAAACTGTCAATGTTAATTCTTTCCCCCTGCTTCCAACTTCACTTGCAATCTCATAATTGCCAAGTACATAAGCCATTTTTTTTGTAAAATCATCAATATCATTTGGATTAGATAGAAAAGCATTTACTGAATCTGTCAGGTAAACCGGAATTTCTCCAACTTTTGTAACAACAACTGGTTTGCCCGTTGCCAGATATTCAGTAAGTTTTGAAGGGAATCCTGCATCTGCTATAATACTTTCAGGACGAGCCAGCGCGAGTACCTTGGCATTACATAAATAAGCCGGGATAGCTGTTCTTGGTAACTGTCCTAAAAAGATTACTCTTTTATGAATATTCAATTCCGCAACTAATCCTTTAATATGAATTTCCTCTTCAACTGTGTCACCTTTCCCGATCAGAACAAGATTAATATCGGGGTACATACCTGAGATTCTATTAAAACTTTCAATAAGTATGTTCACTCCATCTTTAAGAATTGTCAGGCTGCCACAGTACAAAATATACTCAAAAGGGAAAATAGGAACAAAAAGGTGATTGAACCTACCTGAATCAACTGTGCTGGGTACAAGAAAGAGTTTCTCCCGGTCAAATCCCCTCCTGCTGTAGAAATCTATTAAATACTTTGATATACAGAACATTCCATCGTATAATTTTGTTTGTATGGCTATTTTAAATTTTGCAATAGTTTGGTCAAGGATATTTTCCTTGTAAAATTGTAATGGATGCTCACAGCGATCAAAAATAATTTTAGTGTTGAGATACCTGGCAATCAGAAAAGCATATAATTCAACTAAAAGCCTGTATGTATGAAGATTAATTGCTATAATTTTATCTTCCTTATTTATTTTTCTAAGTAAGATAAAGGTCCTGATATATTTAAAGAACTTGAACCATCTTCTTTTAATGAAATTGTCAGGCCTTTTTACCTGGTTAAAAGGATTATAATATTTTATTTTCTCAACTACCCCTTCAGGATTGTCGAGATAATCATTTTTAAAACAAATTATATGAACATTTAACCCATTTTCAATAAAACCTTTTGCGAAAGTAAAAACGCGATTAGTTGAAGCATTACCTTCCGGGAAAGAAAACGAGTCGCCAAATATTACAAATGCCATTTTCTATTTTATTAGTACTTTTCTTCGATATTTGAATATCATTTCATAGATATCAGAACAGGAAACTTAAAAAAACTCATTCAATTTATTCCATCCCACAAATTGCTGAGCTTGCAATTTCCCGCAATTAGTTTTAAAACCCTCCATGATGTATCTTTAATCTGATAATCGACAGGAATACTTAATATCTTTCGGTCATATTGTTCCTCAATAGTCATGGAAATTGAATTAAGAATTATCTCCGGATCAAATCCTGTTAGAATGATGGACCCTGTATCCTGAGCTTCTGGTCGTTCCATCGATTGTCTTAAAGAGATTGCTGCAAAACCTAAAATAGAGGATTCCTCACTAATCGTTCCACTATCGGATAAGGTACATAAAGCATTTTGTTGTAAATGAATATAGTCTAGAAAACCAAAAGGTTTCAAAAATCGAATATTTTGATTAATTTTTAAGTCTATGGACTTTTCAATTCTTTTGCGTGTTCTTGGATGAGTGCTGACAATAACCGGTAAATTATATTTATTTGCCAGCGTATTTAAAACTATAAGTATCTTATTTAAATTAACAGGATTATCCACGTTTTCTTCACGATGCGCAGATACAACGAAGTAGTTCTTTTTTTCAATGCTCAATTCTGACAGAATGTGTGATTGATTTATCTTCGGCATATAAAAATTCAGAACTTCGCACATAGGAGAACCGGTAAGATAAATTCGTCTGTGAGGTAACCCTTCACTTAAGAGATGTCTTCGGGCATGTTCTGTATAGACCAGGTTAAAATCTGCAATATGATCAATTATTCTTCTGTTTATTTCCTCTGGAACATTAAAATCGAAGCTCCTGTTTCCAGCTTCCATATGGAATACAGGTATATGTAGCCGCTTTGCCATATATGCTGCGAGGCACGAATTAGTATCACCCAATACTAACACAGCATCAGGTTTCTCCTTCCTTAAAACCTCACCTGACTTCAGTATTATATTACCCACTGATGATTCCAGCGAAGAAGTATCTATACCTAAAAAATAATCAGGTTTACGAAGTTCCAGATCCTTAAAAAATATTTCGTTCAATTCATAATCATAATTTTGTCCTGTATGAACAATTACCTGATTGAGGAATTTATCCAACAGTACCATTGTGCGAGAAAGACGAATTATTTCAGGTCTGGTACCGATGAAGGTTATTACTTTAAGTTTTTGCTCTTCCATTCTATTAAATCTTTGATAAGAAGTATTTGTATCATTTAAACTGAACCAATTAGGTATAGTGAAATTATAAAATCGACTGTGGAACTTATTTATACAATCTCAAAATATGTATCCGGATCTTCAGGATCAAAAAACTCATTAATCCAAAATAGAGTAATCAACTCATCATTCCCGATATTTGTAATATTATGGGTATACCAAATAGGCATATCAACAAAAGATGGCTGGTCTCCATTAAGTTCAAAACGNATTTTATCAGAAGTACCTATACGACGTAACTCAATAGTTGCATTACCCTTTATGACAATAAATCGTTCTATTTTTCTTGTGTGAAAATGATTGCCCCTTGTCACTCCAGGTAAAGTGGTGGAAAATGAGAACTGTCCACCTAGCGATGTTTTAACCGTTTCTACAAATAAACCCCTGCTATCAGCATTCTTCTTCATTATGACGGGGTTGATAGCAGAATGGTCAATATAGCTTCTGAATGTATTGAACAGATTTAACTCAAAGTTGGTTTTCAATAAAGGGAAGTTATGCTCTTCAAAGTAAACCTTCTTGTAGTTTTCGAGCATCACAAGTATATCTGACACCTTATTTTCGGAAGTATAAGGGACTTCATATCTTATTGAAGTCGAACCAGCATTTTTGCTTAAGATATTTTGGTAAAACAGGTCGACAAGTTCCTTAACATAGATAAGTTGCAAATCAGCATCTACCATTATCTTTGGGAGTTCTCCATGTGTAAGCTGGTGGCAAAATGTAGCCACAACAGAATTATAATAGGGATTCCCAAAGGGGCCAAACACATTAGGTATTATAAATCCGGTAAATCTGGCCATGTTCTGTTTTGCCCACTTTTCGAAACGTAATCTTCCATCGCGTTTTGATTTGCCGTAAAGATTATCCCTTTCCTCCTGGGAAGATGAGGAAAACAGAACATGAGGCTTTTTTCCAGTCTCTTCAAGAGCATTTATCAACTGATCCACCAGCCTTATATTTGTATCATATATTACATGGGGATCGCCATGCCTGTTAAGTGCAGCTAGATGAACAATAGCATCACAATTATTTACAAATTCTATTAACCGGTTTTTGTTGTTAAAATAACTGTCGTTAAATGGTACTGTAATAATTTCATCCTTTTTAAGGTTAAGAAAATTAAACAGATGGGTTCCAATGAATCCTGATTGTCCTGTGATACCAACTTTTAACATACTCTTAAAATCTGAAAGGTTAAATGCCTTTGAGCTAATATTTAATATCCTCCCTTATAGAATCAAGTTTCAAAAGCAGCTGTTTGGTATCTTCAATACTCAGTCGCATGGTATTGTGAGAATTATACTCTTCCATTTGAGAGATCTGAGCTTCGCCTTCAATAAAATAACGATTGTAGTTCAAATCGCGGGTATCGGCAGGAATACGATAATAGTTTCCCAAGTCCTCCGCTTTCACCATCTCTTCACGATTAACCAGTGTTTCGTATAATTTTTCACCATGTCTTGTACCAATAATTTTAATCTGGCTGTTACTTTTATATAATTCTAACAGAGCTTTTGCAAGCACCTCTATTGTTGCTGCCGGAGATTTTTGAACAAAGATATCACCAGGATTTCCCTTCTCAAAGGCGTAAAGCACAAGATCAACTGCATCATCGAGNGTCATCATATACCNGGTCATGTTNGGATCTGTAATAGTTAACGGATTCCCCTTTTTAATCTGTTCGACAAAAAGAGGAATAACAGAACCTCTCGAAGCCATAACATTACCGTAACGGGTGCCGCAAAAAACCAAACCTGTNCCATNAAGATTTCGGGATTTTGCTACCATAACTTTTTCACTGAGAGCTTTTGACATGCCCATAGCATTTATAGGATATACAGCTTTATCTGTGCTCAGTACAATAACCCGACTTACTTTATTTTCAATTGCAGCATTTAATACATTTTCACAACCAAGAACATTTGTCCGGACAGCTTCAACAGGGAAAAATTCGCATGAGGGGACCTGTTTAAGCGCAGCTGCCTGAAAAACATAATCAACACCTTTCATGGCACTGTTTATGCTATCAAAATTTCTGACATCACCGATATAGTACTTAATTTTAGGATTATTATAAAATTGGCGCATATCGTCCTGTTTTTTTTCATCACGACTGAAAATTCGGATTTCCCTTATCTCAGTTTCAAGAAATCGTTTTAAAACAGCATTTCCAAATGAGCCGGTTCCTCCGGTAATAAGAAGGATTTTGTCATCAAATAAGCTTTTCATAGTATATGATTACTTTTTAAGAGTTAAAAATGATTCCAAATTTGTCGCAAATAATACCATTTCAATTCATGTTTATTTTTGTCAAGAGTATG
>JGI20214J51088_10000832_pt1 | contig 21123 bp, 21 predicted proteins | sample WetSurMetagenome_FD_51088 | JGI IMG/M metagenome (IMG submission 51088) | reverse complement strand
CCGCCGTAACCTACTGATTTATAATAGATGTCCATCAGTTCGTCGAGTGAACGTCGTTTCTTCTCATTAGCCGCGGACCAAAACCAGTTGTGGTTGTAAAGTGTAACGTCTGCTTCAAGCGGAGCCCATGCATCACCGTCAGGATCATCATCGTACTGAGTGGAAATACCTGTCTTCAGGATCTTGCTATTAAGTGTATTCCATGCCGGATAGAAAAGTTTTCCAGACTCAGTGCCGGGCCATCGCAAAGTGGCTTTTTGTCCCTGGAGGATTACCGATTCGGAAGCATATTTATCGAGTATATCGTTTACATCAATTACACAGCTGCCATCGAACCATACCTCTGTTATATGTCCATAGTTTGAGAGAACTTCGGTAAGCTGCTGCCGGAAAACCCTGTTGTAAGCCTCCTGCTTCGACGGATCTGTTGTTTTCCCTCCACTTCCGATACCTGCACCCCACGTATCGTCTCCCGGATATACATAAATACCAAGATTAAGCCCATATTTTCTACATGATGCAGACAGCTCTTTCAGGACATCTCCCCTGCCGTCCTTCCATGGAGTATTCCTTATGCTGTAATCAGAGGTCATTGTGTTCCACCAACAGAATCCTCCTGTATGTTTTGCGACATAAAGGATTTCTTTTGCACCCCAGGCAACAGCAGCATCACACCACTGGTCAGTATTAAGCTTTGAAGGATTAATATGTGAAAGATTTGTGGAGTGATTATCATATTCCCTTCCCTGCCAGGTGCAGGGATCGAGACATACAAACATGATGCGCTCCTGCTCATGCCATCGGTATTGTACTTCTGATGGTCTGGCAAGAGCCGTTTTCTGACCATGCGAAATATTAAAAACGGAAAGTAAGAAAATTAAAACCAGAATCGATTTGTGAGAAGGAGTATTCATAATCTGTCAGAAATAATTTTATAGAAGTTGGATTAATCAAATATATAATAATCTGACGAAACGCACTTTTACCCCATGCAGTTCAATCCCGGCCAAGAACTGTGCAATAGTTACTGCCATAAACAAGGTCTGAAAATTTTTATTTCCTTACTGCTTGTTCTGCCATTCCGGAAATTTCCTTTTCGAAGGTAAGTTCAATGATTACTGACAGCTGATCAAGAGCAACATTTTCAAGATTAACTTTTATCCCTTGCTGATTTTGGCTAATGCTAACTTTGCCTCCTGTCAGGCATTTGACATGTAAGACCCGGTTGTTTACCGGTAGCAGTAACAACTCGTTCCCGGGTTTACCTGTAATGTGCAGAAAAACCTTCTTTCCATTATAGGTACTGCCACCCCATTTTTCGGGATACCATGGACCTCCCTTTGTGTTGTAAATAGTATAGCCATATTGTTTAAGCCAGCCGCCCACTTCTTCGAGACGGGTAACCTGTGCTGGATCGAAAGCTCCTTCCCATTTGGGCCCCCAGCTCAACAACATGTTGCCGTTTCCACATGCTGTTGAAGTAAGAATCTGTACTAATGTTTTGGCCGATTTTACAGGAGTATCCGACCATGACCATGAACCACAAAGAGTTACACAACTTTCCCAGGGGCGTGCCTGATACATGCCAATTTTCTGTTCGGGGGTATCGAAATCGCCAGGGATACTGGCCCGGTTGTTGATAATGATGCCTGGTTGTAGTTCGCGGATCATTCGGGTAAGTCTTTCAGAGTCCCACATTTCGGACGTAAACATTCCTCCCCACCAGCAGGCATCGAACCAAAAAACATCGACTTTACCGTAGTTAGTGCACAGTTCACGTACCACGTTAAACTGGTAGTCGATATATTTTTGGTGATTTGGCCCCGCAACAACTTTCTGCACACCTGGTTTGGCAATATAATAAGGAGCTTCAGGTATTGCATTAATCAAGGAAGTATCGACCGGGGAATAATCGGGGTGATACCAGTCGCGTTGTGAGTAATAGATTCCGAACTTCATTCCGGCAGCATGGCAGGCGTCGGCAATTTCCTTCAGGTAATCGCGGCCAAAAGGAGTATTGGTAACTTTGAAATCGGAATATTTGGTATCCCAAAGGTGAAATCCATCGTGGTGTTTGGCAATGGTAACAATGTATTTCATACCAGCTTTTTGAGCAATTTCCACCCATTTTCTGGCATCGAAATCATTAAAAACAAAATACTTAGGGTATTTTTTCCAGATGCTATCGGCAATGGGGCCATGACCTGTATCGGGTGATTTGCGGGTATAGCACATTCCCCAGCTTAAATCTTTCCCTGTATAAGTCGAAAGTCCAAAATGAATAAACATGCCATAACGGGAATCATTGAACCATTGCATTTCTTTATCTGTGGCAAAATTGCTTACTTTCCACTCTTCCGGGGAGAATTTTTGAAGCAGGTTCCAGTCCGCATGTTTAATAGTATCTTCCCCAAGGATTGACCATTGTGCCTGGGAGGCACGGTTTGCTACAAATGTCAGCATTAAAAAAATAAGTATCCTGATTTTCATATTCAGAAAGTTTGAATAAATTTAATTATTTTTGAACCATTGGGAGCTAACTCAAGAAGATATCTTTCCTCATATAACGTACGATTGCTTTTTCGTCCAAACCCCTATGTCATCCTGACCGAGAAGAGTTTTCCATATTGTGTCGGGTTCCGGATACAAAACGGCACAAGAGGTCAAAATCGACCTCTTGTTTCTTTCTGGAACTTCCTAAAACTTCACTTTTCAATATCAGGACGTTTGATATCGAACATACATTATCTACTCTGATAAGATCTCCATAATAAATTCTGAATATCAATTATGATTGTTCCCCGATGTCTTGAAACAAAATCGCAGCCTGTTGAAGTACTTAATGTTATAGAATTCCTTTCGGAGTGTTGCTCAATGACATATCACATTACAAAAGTTATGATATAAGGATTATTCCTAATCTTTGAAAATAAGATTTTTGAACTCTGAAAGTAACGAATCTTCAGTTTGATTGTTAACTATCCCTTTAAGAAGCAGGTCAACTAATCCATCGATATGCTTTTCTTTGAAACCAGCCGCAATTGCATATCTTTTAACCGCACGTACTTCAGTATCTGCAATTTCTTTGTCTGATAGAATCATCTCTGCAATATTATATAGCTGATCAAACTTATCATTAAGGCTGTAGGGAGGATCATAATGATGCTGAGACTCCGCCTTTATAAGGGTATCAATTTCCGGATCAGTCAGCCCGAATTTTTTGCCTTGCTTATGAAGAAGATCCATTTCTGAGGGGCTAATCTTACCATCAATTCTAGATACCTGGATAAGATGTTTAAAGTGCTCCTTGTTTACACCTTTTCCATGATCTGTAATAAAGTCCGAGAAATTCATGTTCTATTATTTTAAGTTATTAATTCAAAACGATAATGAACTTTGTAATCAAGGTGATTTGATAATGGTAAATATTCTTTATGTATTACCTAACAAAGTTATTTATTATTTTTAGAGATACCCGATCGAATACACGTATTAATTGCATAAGTTATAAGACCAAACAGTTTAGTATTAATTTGCATAGCTTCAATATTTCAATTTATGGATCAGTTTTTCATATTTGTATTTGTGCTCAATATATCACTCAAAGTCTGGTCTCTTTTGTTGAGGTAAATATCATTATGAAAGTAATCGAGTTTTTTCAGGAGGTATGAAAGTGTGTTGATCTCCTCAGCGCTGAGATTTCCAACAACGATTTCTGTCACTTTATTCATTAGTGGAAGTATCCTTAGTATTTCCTCTCTTCCGGAATTAGTTATAGAAACTCTTTTACTTCTTCTATCATTCTGATCGGTAGTTTCAAATATCATTCCCCTCTTAACGAGCCGATTGATAACTTCTGCCCCGGAAGTCTTTTCCATTATCTGCTTAGTTATAAGTTCACTCTTATTCAAACTGTCGTATGTCATAAGCGAGATTAGAAATGAAAACTCATCAGGAGTCTGTAAAAGGCTATCCCTGAGTACCTTTTTAATATACCATTTTGCGTAGCGATTCATTAATACAATCAAAATTGAAATATCTCTGGTGGCACTGGGGTATTCATATTTGAACAACTCTTTATTTTCCCCGGATATTTTTCTGATCTCCAACTCTGGTCTGTCTGATTTTGAATTCAGATAACCTATAAACTCGTCAATAGAGTACTCTTCCAGGTTGCCCTTTTCAGCTTCAAAGGAAAAGAAATGATTTATCAGGGTTGTAAGTATTTCATTCTTTTTCATAACAATTATCCTTTCTGTTCAAAAACAAAATTAAACTTTATTAGTTCATTTACGTTTTATTTATTGATATTTTGAACATATATGTTCTTTTATTGTTTAAATATCAAACCAAACAGAGTTAACATGGAAATTGCAGCCAGTATAAGGGGAGCAAGTAAAGAGTACAAAGCAGACCAAACTGCGATTATTTTTCTTCAGCCAACAACTTTCGATTTCATGAAGAAGGAGCTTACGCTTATAATAGTCCCATCAGGTTCAGGTAAAACAACTCAGGGCTCTTACATCATTCATAGACAATTTGCGGTAAAATGAACATTAAATCAAGTAAATATGAAAATGTTAATCATAATTATAGCTGTGGTTATTTTATTAATTGTCTTATTCCAATCATTTATTATTATGCCAACAAATAAAACTGAAGAACAAAAATCTTCACTCATTCGCAAATACAAAGATTTTGAAATCAGATATTATCCATCTGCTACGATTGCAACAATTAATTCGGATGCAAAGACTTACAGGGAACTTTCCGGTCCCGGATTTCGAAAACTTGCAGGATATATATTCGGCGGTAATGAGGCTAATTCAAAAATCTCAATGACCACGCCTGTTCAAATGGATATCAATGATTCTGTTTCTACAATGAGTTTTGTAATGCCTTCTGGATATACAAAAGAAAGTCTGCCAAAGCCTAATGACCCCAATGTACATTTAAAAAACACGGAAGATGAATATGTTGCTGTAATAAGATTTGGGGGATATGCCTCTGATGAAGATCTGAAATTCTATTCTGAAAAACTTCAGAATCTTCTGAAAGAAAATGGTATCGTAACCTTCGGGAATTATAGATTTCTGGGGTATAATCCTCCATTCCAATTTATTGGCAGAAGAAATGAAATTATTGTGGCAGTTGACTGGAAAGAATACTAGCATATAATTACACTGATGCTTTCTGGCCGGAATATTTAAATGGAAGGGTTTGGTATTGAAAATTAACCATGTTTATCTTAAATAGACCATTTTAAAGTCTTTACTGTTTAGGTTTTTATGATATATTATTGATTGTAAAATAAAAATAGATATAAGATTATGAAGAATAAATTCTTGCTTTCGGCGACATGTTTTGTGTTTATCCTGTCATTTAATGTTTTGTCCCTGAATGGCCAGGCTTCTTTCGATCTGGAGACGGGTGCTGTCGGAACAGGATATAATAATGTCCGTATTCCCGGGGACCAGGGAACACTCTTTTCATTGAAAGATAATTTAAATTCAAAAACGGATTTTTTTTTCCGGATAAGAGTCAATTATACAATAAAATCCCGTCATACTTTATCATTATTATATGCTCCACTCGAAACTGTCTCAAATGGGAATTTGCCATATGATATATTTTTTGAAGGGATAATTTTTCCTGCAAATACTAACCTGACAGGTACTTACAAATTTAATTCATACAGATTAACATATCGCTACGAAATTGTACATAAACCGAAGTTTGAATTCGGACTCGGTTTTACTGCAAAAATCAGAGACGCTAAGATATCACTGGCTACTGCAGGATTAGAAAGTGAGAAAGCAAATGTGGGCTTTGTACCAATAATCAATTTCAGAATGTTATGGAAGCCGGATGAAAAATTCGGCATCCTTTTAGAGGGTGATGCCCTTGCCGCACCTCAGGGCAGGGCAGAAGACGTTCTGATTGCAGCAACATACAGGGTTTCCGATCGTTTTGGATTAAAGGCCGGATACCGTATACTTGAGGGTGGTGCTGATAATGATGAGGTTTACAATTTTGCTCTGTTTAATTATGCTTCGGTTGGCCTTTTCATATACCTCTGATTTAAATATTTTTATATATATCTGTAAAAGAATAAACTGAATAATTTTCTTAAATTACAGAAGATAAAGCAGACTCCGGCAAACTAACTAACCAATAATAATATGTTTTTAATCAAAAATATCTGGCTTATTTTATTCATTGCATGGGGTTTGCCTCTGACATTTTACCGGAGCAAATTTCGTAAGATAGTTTACCAAACCGATAAGTGGACCATAAACATCAAACCTTATTTTATGAAAGAACTGAAAGCCCTTTTTGGAAACATGTATCCTGATAATCGAAATTATTTGAAATTCAGGAATTTTTATCGTTTTTATCTGATCATTTACCTGCTCTTATTTACATCTTATTTAACCTTTAGTCAAAAAAATAATATGAATGAAATCAAAATCGGAAGCAGCATCCCCGCATTTACATTGCCTGATCAAAACGGAAATTTGTTCGACATCAATTCTGTCCTAGGTAAAAAGAACCTTGTGATTTATTTTTATCCAAAAGATGATAGCCCCGGATGCACCAAAGAGGCTTGTTCGTTTCGCGATCAGTTTGAGGTTTTTAAGGAAGCCGATGCTTTAATAATTGGTATCAGCGGACAATCAGTTGTTAGCCATAAAGAGTTTGCCGAAAAACACATGCTCAGCTTCACCCTTTTAAGTGACGAAGGAGATAAAATACGAAAACAATTTGGTGTGCCCACAAACTTGCTTGGATTGTTACCTGGCCGAGTAACTTACATTGCTGATAAGACAGGAAAATTGATCTATATCTTCAATTCGCAAATCCAATCCACAAAGCATGTGGATGAAGCATTGAGGATTTTGAAAGAACTAAAATAAAAAGTAAATCATATGAAAAAGCATTTCGATAGCGGGACAATTTTTGTTATAATAGTTACAGTGTTACTTTTTATTGTAGCTCTGTTTGTAAAAGGATTTACTCATGAACTTTTACTTGAGGCCGGGGTTTTACTGGTATCGACTAAGCTGATTATGATGGCATACAGGAGCAGCCTTAATTATGAGGAGCTTAAAAAAGAACTTCATGAAATAAAGACACTCTTAAAAGAAAAATAAGTTGATATTATGAATAAAATTGTTGTTCTGTAATGAAGCCAATAAAGGTTGGAGATTATATTCCTGATTTTTCACTAAAAGATCAGGATGGGAATCTATTAGAAATTAGCAATTACCTGGGGAAGAAGAAACTGGTGATCTTTTTCTATCCTCAGGACGGGAGCCTGAACTGCACAAGAGAAGCCTGTTATTTTCGCGATCTCTCTGACGTATTTGATGAGGCAGATGCAATTGTTATAGGCATAAGCGGCCAGTCGGTTGAAAGCCATAAAGAATTTGCAGAAATAAACAGACTTAAATACACCCTGTTAAGTGATAATGAAAATATTGTAAGAAAATTATTCGGTGTTCCCGGCAGGGTTTTCGGATTAATTCCCGGTAGGGTAACTTATGTTGCAGACCGTTCCGGTAAAGTAGTTCATATTTTTGATTCGCAGACAGAGACTCAACGTCATGCAGATGAAGCTCTAAAGATCTGTCTTCTATTAAAAAGAACTGATAATGTGAATATTTGATTACTTTTAGATAATTACATAACCTGCATCAGACTAATACTTATAACCCCGGGATTTAACAACACATTCTATGCTGACAAAAGAACTGGTACTCGACTTGTGGACCAAAACATACAATACTGAAGGCAAGCCTGACTGGTCGCACATTCTTCCCTATTACGACAATAATATATATTTCAGGGATTCCATTCAGGAAATACGTGGAATCGAAGGATTTACTGCAATGACAGAACGCCTGACAAGACGCTCAAAAGACCTGAAAATGAATATTGTCAATGCTGTTATGGAGGAGAATATAATTATTATGGAATGGGAAATGACCCTCAGCTTTAAAAAATATCCGAGCTCCGTATTATATGGATCAAGCCGGCTGACTTTAAACAATGAAGGGAAAATTATTGAACAAAGAGATTATTATGACTTATGGGGAGACATTTTTGACAATATTCCAAGGTTCGGAAAAGCATACAGGAAATTTATGAAAAGAAAGTTTGGATAAACTTATTACTATGAAATATTGGTTCATTAATCTAATTAAATAAAAAGAGTATTATGAAAATATTTGCCTTATTATTATTGTTTCTATCATTCCTATTTTCTGGATCAGTAAATGCCCAGACAGGAGTTCGTTTCGGATTGAAAGCCGGCTACAGTATGGCCACTCAATATGGGATCACTCCTGCAGACAATACTTTTATGGTTGATACTCATAGCAGGAATGGCTTTGCAGGAGGCATATTTGCATATTTTCCAATAACTGAATCAGTAGGTATTCAACAGGAGCTTTTATATGCTATGAAAGGTTCTAGGCAAAATGTTACGATTACCACGCCTGTTAACATAAATACTGTTTCTGAATATGATTTGAACTATTTCGAGATGCCAATAATAATAAAATACAAATTTGTCAAGATTAAGAATTTTGGGATTTATGGCAGCACCGGTATTGCATTATCATTATTAATGAACGGAGAATACCGTATTACCAGTACAATTAATATGGGCGGACCTCCAACAATAGTGGAAGAATCAAACGATATAAAAGGGCTCGATACCTTCGACTATTCATTCGTATATGGAGCCGGCACGGATTTCAAACTTCTCAATAAGGATTTTTTCATTGAATACCGCATGACAGTCGGGTGGAACACATTAGCAATGCCTAACGCATCAGGAGCAGATCCTGTTCCGCTGCGTAACCAGGATTATATATTTGCTGTTGGCATGTATTTCTAAAAGCTTAAGTCAAATTATATAATTATATTAAATTTATAGAAGGTAGTCAGGTAACTGGTATATATGAAAAATAAAAAGTTTGCTAAATATTTCAAGGAATATGAGTGGTCCAACATTTTTGCAATGATCAGGAACAGCAAGTCTGATCCGAAAATATGTGATAATACTTACGATGGCAAACTTGTTGTTATTACAGGTGCAACATCAGGCATAGGATACTTTACAGCAAGAAAATATGCTTCTATGGGTGCCGACCTTATCTGTGTTAATAGAAATCCTGAAAAATCCGAAGCACTAAAGAAGGAGATTGTTGGTGAATTCGCCGTTAAGTGTGACTATCTAATAGCTGATTTGAGCAAGCTTGATGAAATACAAAGAGTGGGGAAAGAGCTGACTCAACTTATTACTGAAATTGATGTTCTTATTCATAATGCAGGTATCTATCTTACTAAGAGAGAAACTACTGCAGATGGTCTTGAAAAGGTCTTTGTTATTCAGTATTTAGCTTCTTTCATAATAAATTATCTATTAATGGATAAGCTTAAATCACAGGAAAAGGCCAGAATTATTATGGTTAATTCCGAAGGTCACCGGTTTGCAGCGTGGGGATTGAGACTGGATGATTTGAATTGGGAAAAACGTCGCTATTCTGGTCTTAAAAGTTATGGTTCTGCTAAAACTGCCCAGCTTTTATCTATGATCGTCTTTAATGAACATTTCCAAAAGACGGGCGTAACGATAAATGCAATGCATCCGGGAGCTGTTAAAACTGATACAGGCCAGGAAAACGGACCTGTTTACCGTTGGTTTAAAAGGAATTTAATTGATAAAACATTAAAATCCCCTGAAATATCCGCCGAAGCATTGTATTATCTTGGAGTTTCGAATCAGATAGAAGCTGTTAGTGGAAAATTCTTTAACTTGACCACCGAAGAAGACCCTGCACCGCCGGCTCTGGACAAAGAAGTAGCTTACGAACTTTGGGGGAAAAGTCTGGAATTAAGTGGATTGCAAGATCCAAAACAATAAATTTTATTGCGGAATAAGTTTGTTGAAATTTCTGAATTACAAGAATATGTCTGAAAATANCTACAATACTATNATTGTTGGAGGCGGTATTGCCGGATTAACTTCTGCGGCATATCTCTCACGNTCAGGACANAAAGTACTGCTCATTGAAAAAAACAGGGAGTGCGGAGGACTTGTTAATTCATTTGTACGTGACGGTTTTCATTTTGATGCCGGGGTCAGAGCTCTGGAAGATGCAGGTATTATTTTCCCGATGTTAAAGGATTTAAATATTCAGCTCGAAGTTGTTAAAAGTCCTGTATCTCTAGGTATAGAAAACGAAATATTAAATATAGAAAATCTGGATAGTTTATCAAAATACCGGAAACTTCTGATAAATTTTTTCCAGGAAAGTGAAGTAGAGATTGATGAGGTTTTAAAAAGCATACGGAAAATAATGAAACACATGGATGTACTCTATGGCATAGAGAACCCTGTGTTTAAAGATTTAAAGCATGACAGGAAATTTGTTTTCAAAAAGCTTTTACCCTGGCTGCCGAAATTTATTACTACTGTTGGAAAAATTAACCGGCTGAATATGCCTATTGAGGATTATTTAGAGAAAATTGTAAAAAATCCTTCACTCCGGGATATTATTTCACAGCATTTCTTTAAAAATACGCCGGCTTTTTTTGCAATGAGCTATTTTTCATTATATCTGGATTATTTCTATCCCAAAGGTGGTGTTGGAAAACTGACTGAAGCCTTGAAAAACAAAATAATTGAATGTGGGGGGGAAATAAAGGTAGAGACAAAAATTATTGAAGTTATGGCTGAGAAATGTCTTGCAAAGGACCAAAGAAATATAACTTACAAGTACGACAGTCTTATATGGGCCGCTGATTTAAAAACACTTTATAAAATTTCAAAAACCGATGGTTTATCTCCAAAAATACGAACCAGATTCGAGTTTGTAAAAAACAATATGCTGAAAAACAGAGGCGGAGATTCAGTGTTTTCTTTATTCCTGGAAGTAGATGAACCGCTTGAAAGTTTCAGGAATATTGCTAATGGCCATTTCTTTTATACTCCTTCAAAACTAGGTTTGGGTGAAACTCACAGGGAGGAACTTGATCATTTGCTGAGTAATTTTGAAAAAGTTGAAAAAGAACAAATTTTGACCTGGCTGGACAAATTTACCAGATTAAACACCTACGAAATTTCGATTCCAGGTCTTAAAGATCCCGAATTGGTTCCTCCGGGCAAAACCGGCATAATTATCAGTTTACTTGCTGAATATGATTTGTTTAGCAATATTCAAAAAGCAGGCTGGCTTGATGAGTTTATCTCGGAACTTGAGAACCGTGTTTTGAGTGTAATATCTTTTTCAGTTTACCCTATGTTGAAAGAAAAAATAATTGCACGATTTTCTTTTACACCCTTAAGCATTGAAAACAGAGTAGGCAGTTCTGAGGGAGCTATTACGGGATGGGCGTTTCAAAAAACTATGCCTGTTATAAACAAAATACAGTTATCAGATCGTTCAGTTCTGACACCAATCCCTTCAATTTTTCAGGCTGGACAATGGGCTTACAGTCCTGCAGGTGTGCCAATGTCTGTTTTAACCGGTAAACTTGCTGCTGACCGTGTATTAAAACAAATGAAGAAATTCAGAAAAACATAATGCCCTGAAAGAATAAAACCAAAAAAGCCAATCACAAAATCCTGAAAATGATACAAGTAAGGTCTGTCTCGAAATCCTTCGGAAATATTGAAGCTGTAAAGAATGTCAGTTTCACTATTGACAAAGGAAAGATCTTTGGTATTTTGGGTCCAAATGGTGCGGGAAAATCAACAATTGTAAACATATTAAACACCTTAGTTAAACCTGACAAGGGTGATGTCATTATTGACGGAGTAAATATAAAGGACGATGGGGTTACCATAAAGTTGATCATGGGGGTGGTTCCCCAGGAAATTGCCTTATATGAAGAGCTCTCAGCTTATGAAAACCTCATGTTCTGGGGCGGATTGTATAATATTCCAAAACCTGTGCTTAACACAATTGTCAACAATACTTTGGAGATAGTAGATTTATCAAACAGAAAAAATGACAGGATCAGAACCTTTTCAGGAGGCATGAAACGAAGGATTAATATTGCCTGCTCATTATTGCATAATCCAAAGATCTTAGTCTTAGATGAACCAACTGTTGGAGTTGATCCTCAGAACAGAAATCACATTTTTGAGGTAATAGAGAGATTGAATAATGAAGGGATGACTATTATCTACACAACTCACTATATGGAAGAAGCTGAACGATTTTGTGATAAAATTGCTATCATTGATGTTGGCCGTATTATTGCACAGGGGACACTGAAAGAGTTAAGGAAAATAAGTGAAGTAAAAGATTTAATTACAATTAAACTGGCAGATTCAAGTAATGAAATAATTTCCAGAATTACATCAGCAAATCCATTATTTAAGTTCGACAATACTTCCGGAACATTAAAAGTAGAATGTTCAAGTATTAGCAGAGATATTTCGATAATTATAAACCATATCCAAAACTCAGGTGGTATAATCGAAAGAATCTATACCCAGGGTACGAATCTGGAATCTATCTATTTGAAATTAACAGGGAAAGAATTAAGAGATTAAAAACTATGTTCAAACTATTCAAGAAAGATCTGATACTGTTTTTTCATGATCAGCGTTCTGTTATTCTTACATTTCTGCTTCCGGTAATATTAATAACTCTTTTTGCATTCGCTTATGGCAGTATTGGAGCTTATGATGGCCGGTCTGAACCTGTTAAATTACTGGTTTCCGATCTGGACCAAACGAGATCTTCAAAAGAGATTATTCATAAGATTGATTCTCTCGAAGATATCAGAATTATTGTTTCAGATTCCATAAAGTCTAAAGAACTGGTAATTAAGGGAAAATATGCATGTGCTTTAATTATTTATAAAGGATTTCAGGATTCTCTGGAAGCTGGTAGGGCAACTCAAATTGAACTGGTGTATGACAGGTCGCGTGAAATGGAAATTGGGATTCTTCAACAGAACTTAATCAGCACTTTAATGTCTTCAACAGGTAAAATAATTGTCAGAAAAAGTATTGAAGAATATCTACAAGACCAATTCCCCGATATTGATAAAAGTACCAGTGATAACATACTGAGAACTGCAATAAAAGATGAAAATAACAAAATAGCCATAAAATGGACTTCTATTGTTGGCGAGAAGAATGACACCAAACTAGGTCTCATACAAGCTGTTGCGGGAACTGCCATTCTTATGTTACTCTTCAGCGTTGCCGGAGTGGGGACAAGCATACTGGAAGAAAAAGAAAACGGAACCATAAACAGATTGCTTTATTCACCATTGAAGGGAAGTACAATACTCTATAGTAAAATGTTGTTTGCTTTTTTTATTTCAATACTACAGCTTACAGCCATGTTCCTGTTTGCCTGGCTCATATTTAACATGGATCTGAGCGTCAATATTCCAGGATTAATCTTAATGATATTAGCCACATCTTTTGCTGTATCTAGTCTTGGTATTTTCCTGGCCGCAATAGCAAAGACAAGACAACAAGCCCAAAACCTTAGCACAATTATTATTCTTATCATGTCAGCTATTGGCGGAAGCATGATCCCTCTGTTTATAATGCCAGCAATACTTCAGAAGATTGCTCTTCTAAGTGTAAATTACTGGGGGATTCAGGGGTTTTATGACATCTTCTGGAGGACCCTGCCATTAGAGGCGTTTCTGCCAAAAATACTTATCTTAATTGGCATTGGTATTGTTATGACATTGGCTTCTGTTCAGTTATTTAAGAAAAGGATTATGAAATTGTAATAAGATCTTTATACTATAATATCACTCGATTTATATAGATTCTGCAAAAACCTTATCTTAATTATTTTAACATTAAAATGTCACTCAACAGGTTGCAACTTTTGTCAGTTGCTATTACAGAGGAGGCCGTCTCATATCATAATTGAGACGGCTTCTTTTAATTAAATGATGTGCGAAGTTCAAGTTTAGTCCCGGGCATCGGAACGAAATGATGACTGAAGAGAAGCTGAGTGTCAGCATCCCGCTCAGGGTATCAAAAAGAGCGAGAGTTAGAGTGAGAACGAGTGAGCTCGCACGAACATTTTTTCTCCCCATCCCCTTTTCTACCCAAATTAGTCGGGATTTAATCCACTTTGGGCTTCTTTTCTTTTTTGAACTTCAGACCAATATTGAAATTAATTCCACTCAGATCCTCATTTGTTACATGTGTAATTTGAACATTTTCATTGTTCTCATTCAATCCACTAACATATCGGTAGCTTATTCCTGTTACAAGAGTAAGCCTCTTACTTAGATTCAGTTCAAGGTTTATCCCAGGTTCCATCAAAAAGAAGCTGGCCCCGGAGATATTCCAGAAATTATCAAGAAGTCCTGACTTTGGATTTTCGTAATCCTTTGTTGATCCATAAGCCAGCAGAATTTGACCGCTGCAATGCCAAAGGGTTGACGGTTTGTAAATATACTGCCCTACAGCGCCGAAATATCCGTAATTAACCCTTGGATGGCTCAGATTTACTCCACCGGAAATTCCCAGGAGAATTGAATGGTTAAAGACAGCTCCGCCATAAAATCCAATCAGTGTTCCTACATCACCCTGTATTGAATTTATTTTGACTTCAGGGGTCCAGATTTCACTGACTTTCACATTTGAACTGAACAGTGCATGAGTAGAATCCTGTTCCTGTGCTGGTGATTCAACAGTAAGGAATATGAAAATGACAATCATAACGAATAATCCTTCGTTAAGATAAAATTTTTGATTTGTTGTTCTTGTTTTCATGATATTTGCTTTTGATTAGTACTGATTAATATTTTTATATTTACCTGTTATCATTGAATAATAAAATCGGAGAAGCCTTTTTCATAATTCCCTGGTTCTAAAACTGTAAATCATCCATCCGAATATTATTATGAAAGAAAGCCTCTGCCAGACACCTGCTGTCTGACTTGCCTTAGACATCAGGACTGAAAAGAACAAGACTGAAATGCCTGCAACTATTGCCAGTAGCTTATCTTCCTGTTTCTCAAAGATAAAAGCCGAAGAAACGGTCAGAAGAATGAAGGTTAATCCGGATGTAAAGATGAAATATGAATGCCACCCATCTTCTGATATTTTGTATTGAATAAGAGTGTTTACCGGTGCATGATTAAATAACGCCGCCAGTATTAATGATATTCCAAATAGTATCAGGAATAACCTTTGAAATGCAAATCCTTCAAAATATCTCCATCCGGCAATTATGGAACCTATTCCGAGAGCCACAAAGGTGAAATTCATTATCCATGCATTTTGAGTATTTTGAGCTCCCAGTTGGCTTAATGTGTTACTGATTAAAGAATATTCAGGCGCACTATAACACGGGAGCAGGAACATTACTAAAAGCAACATGCCATAAGCTGCGACAAGTATTGATATTTCCTTATTTCTTTTCATTTTGTCTTTTTTACTGTTTAGCAGATTCCTGTCAGAGGTTATTTATCATTTATGAAAAGAACCTTCTGCCACTACTGGTCTTAAGATAAGACTGGATAAATGTTCATGCTCCTCTTTATTGATCATCTTCATCCCGAAAATCACCCTTAGAAAGTTAACTCTGCGAATAACCAGCCAGTACAATCCGGCTATTATTATGAAGCTTGTAACCGTTATGAGCAGTACTTTCAGAAGAAGGGCAATTTCCCAGCGGACCATGAAGTATCCGACTACAACAATTACAGGCTGATGAAGGAGGTAGAACGGGAAGATGGCTTCGTTTGCAAGTTTCCTGAATTCAGAATCGAAGTTGAGATATTGTTTTGCGAATCCGACAGCAGTAATACCACACGACCAGGCCAGGATAAGAGCAGTTACATCATATACAATCTCACCTGTTCGCACTGACTCAAATAATCCTGGTACTCTGAACATTATGATTGTCAGAATAATTGTTTCTACAAGGTAAAATAATCTCTGTTTCCGGATTGCCTCAGCAATGTTTTTGTCCGGAAGAAGAATAAAGCCTGCTATAAAGAATATTATATAGAAGGTCATAGATGCCCAGTCATCTACAAGAGCATTTGTTCCAAATTCAAAATAATTCCGGAGTACGATCTGTGACAAAAGCAATGGAATGACGAAAATATTCAGGGCAAGCGGTTTTGTAACGATTCTCTCAAGCCGGCAGGTGAATCCTGCAAATCTTTCGCTGCGTAGAAGTCCTAAAAATGGAGATATCAACAATGCGATTACAAAAAGGTATGCTATGAACCACAGATGGTGCCAGCTGAAATTGCCTTCAGGATAAAAACCTTCGAACATATGTGGATAAAAATCAAGCAAAGAGCTGTATGCGGAGGCTTTTTCTATATATACCTGGACAGGTACTAAAATAAATATCCCTGCTACCAGTGGTATAAAGAGTCGTTTAACCCTTTCACCAATGTATTGGCCAGGGGTTCTTTTACCCAGGGCAAAGGAAGTACCGGCACCTGAAATGAGAAAGAGTAAAGGCATTCTCCAGTTGTGCAGGAATACCATAACACTCCGGAGCACACCGCCATATTGCTGATCATTCTTTATATGCCAGTCCCAGGTGTTGAAAATCATTCCGATATGGAACAGAAATACACTTATAATGAGGAGGATCCTTAACCAATCAATGTAATATTGACGTTCCTGTTTTTGATTTGCCTGAGTTGTCACTTTTTCCAGATTTAAATATCAATACAAATTTAAACCTGTAAATCGGGATGGATAGAATCTGCCTATAGGAACGATGTATGAGCCTATCGGAAAAAACGGCAATAACGGATATAATCAAAGCTATATATCAGATAACATGGATGTTACTGATCAGTTAACGACTTTCTGTATTCTGAGGGTGTCTTCAGTGTATATTTTTTAAATGCTATATTAAAGGAGGATTTTGAATTATATCCGACAATATCTGCCAGTTCTTCAACAGTAAGTTTTGAATCTTTATCCTTCTGAATAAGTTTTTTGGCATGTTCCACCCTGTAACTGGCAAGTACCTCGAAGAAGTTCTTATTAAGCTTTTCATTAATTACCTGCGAAACATGATGCGAAGTTTCATTTATCTGCTTAGCCAAACCCGGCAGTGAAGCTAAATTATTTGTAAAGTATAAGTTACCCTCCAGTTCTTTCCTGATTTTGGATAATATTATTTCTTTGTTCTCTTCAGAAAGAGAGGACTTCTCATACTTCATAATCGGGAAGGCGAAAAATGAACCAGGTTTATCAAAAAATTCTGATCTGTTCAGCACCTGGTAACTCGTTGCATAGATCATGAACGAAATATAGGAAGCGATCAGGTAGTCTCCAATATCACTACGCATTCCGAAGTAAATTTTAATTGCCAGAAATATTACAATGATCAAAAGAAAATGGATAAGTGTATTCCTTAAAATAATTAACAACTCATTATCTGTACCGAACAAAGAGTTACCTAACGACTTCAATTTCTTTTTCAAATTTAATATGATGGCGCTTATATAAATGATTAATTGAATTGCTGTGAGCTGGTTAATATATTTCCTGATTCCTAAAGGATCATCAGATAGTTTAGTTGTCACATCAAGATAGGCCCAATCAGGGTGATTTGTATGTATGTATGAGTTATACTTCGCTTCGTCTGGCTGAATAAACTGGAAAACCATATAAAGAAGCCAGAATATTGCAAAAAGGAAATGGACCCATTCTTTTCTCTTCGATTCAGGATTCAGGCTTTTAATAAAGTACCAGTATAGCAGAGGAGCAAAGGTAAAGTTCAATGGTTCGCTAAAATTTGTTATAGCTAATACTTTAACAATGTAGCCTGTATTATTCAACCATCCTTCAAAAATTGAAAGTGACAGAAAGAGCAACAGCAATCCCTGGTACAGATTAGCCTTTTTATCATTTTGACCTTTTATGATAAAAAACCAGGATAAAAAGAATCCCTGGAATACACCAAGAAAAATGAATATATCAAATACACTGATATTTATGTCTGTTCTCATATGAATAAAGCATTCAGATAATATTGTTCAAAAATTGCATAACTCGTATCTGATGAACTTGATATCAGACTGTTTTTGTGTTTCAGGTATTTGAACTGTAAATACTTAAACTTAAAGCTTCCAGTGCCGTTCTTCTCCGGAATGAAAATTACACTAACCAAAAATAAAAATTAGTTACCAATTAGCAAACTATTATTTTGTTCGATTTTAACTGAATAGCAGAGAGATGACAGACCTTTAACGACAATTTACAACAATTGACAAAATGGAGATAATATAAGCATAGACAATTTATGAAAAATCGATATTCTCAAAAATCGCACTTCTGGCCTGACCAACTCATCTCTTCATCCGGGTATATTAACGATGTTTCGGTTGCCTGTCAATGTATTTGCATATTGAGCAGAGTGTTTATGAGGAAAAAGATTCATACTTTTGGGAAGGGATGCTTAATTCATTCTTCAAAAATACTGATGACACAGTTCTGAATATAGTTAAATCTCCTGATTGTTAATTAATTAATAGAATTATGAAAAAGCGGGAATTCGTAAAAGTTTTTAGCGTCGGCACTATAGGGGCTTTTGCCTTTTCGTCTATCGCATGGAGCTGTTTGAGTTCTGATCGTACTCAAAAACTGATAAACTGGGCATGGATCCATCCAACCGCATCTTCAGATTCAGCCAATTCCAGACAGGAATGGAAAAAGCTGTTCAATAACCTTAAAAAATGGAATATTGATCATGCATTACTTTTAACACAAACAAATTCAATTATTGAACAGGTACTGCCAGTTGCTAAACAAGAAGGAGTTGAGCTTCATGCCTGGATAATTGCACTGAATTGGCCGGACAAAAACACTATGAAGGAACACCCTCAGTGGTATGTTGTGAATGGTAAAGGAGAATCATGCATAGATAAGCCTGCCTACGTGGTTGATTATAATTGGTTATGTCCCACAAATCCTGAAGTGGTGGAATTCCTGAAAAAAAGGACTGAAGAGCTCTGTTCATATAACGGATTGGCAGGAATCCACCTTGATTATATTAGATACCCTGATGTTGTACTAGCGCCCGAACATAAAGCGAAATATGACATTCCACAGGATGATCTCGTTCATCCTCAATTCGATTATTGTTATTGTGAATTGTGCAGATCTCAGTTTAAGAAATTGTCAGGAATGGATCCTTTGACAATTCCTGATCAGGCAACAAATGAAGCCTGGTTAAATTTTAGATTTGACAGTCTTACAAACCTCGTGTATGAAATCTATGATTCAGTACATAAATCAGGAAAAATTCTTTCAGCTGCAGTTTTTCCTACTCCAAACCTGTCGAAATTCAGGGTCAGGCAGGATTGGTTAAAATGGAAGCTCGATTATGTTATGCCAATGATGTATCACAGATATGAAGGGCAACCGGTAGAGTGGCTTGAAACTGCCACAAGAGAAGGAGTTGAAGCTCTTGCCGGTAAAATCCCCTTATTCAGCGGATTGCATCTGGCACAACTTAAACCTCAGGAGCTTGGTCTTGCTACAAGTTTATCTCTGAAGGCCGGGGCCTCCGGAATAGTATTATTCACCGGGAACACAATGAATGAAGAATATTGGAAATATATGAAAGAGGGATTAATTAGTCATAAATAATATTCAGAATCTTAACGTTGATAATCTTTTCTGTATTCTGATTCAATAAAAATCTTATAAAAGTGAAACATAAAGTCAAGAAAAAGCAGCACATCTCGAAGATGTGCTTTGTATGCGGTGTGAATAATGATTTCGGTCTGCATGCCAATTTCTACGAAACTGATTCAAAAGAACTGGTGGCTGTAATCAAGCCCTCGGAGCAGCACCAGGGCTATCCGGGACGAATGCATGGTGGTATTGCCGCTACCATTCTTGACGAAACAATCGCCCGGTCCATCTGCAACGGAAAAGATGAACAGATTTGGGGCGTGACAATTGAATTGAAAACCAGATTCAGAAAACCAATTCCACTTGGACAGGAGCTGAAAATTGTGGGGCGGGTTACAAGCGAAGGAACCCGTTCTTTTGAGGGTACCGGAGAAATTGTTCTTCCGAATGGGGAGATCGCTGTTTCTGCTGAGGGAAAATATATGAAGGTAACCATCGACCGAATAACCAATGATACTTTTACTAATGATGAATGGTTTCTTGCAGAGAGTCCGGATGATCCTACAGAAATTGAAATACCCTGAAGCTATCATCTGACATGTTCAAGGTTTGTTCCATGAAATTTATCCTGCCGAAATAAGGTTTTAATAAAGAGCGTTGACAATAACAGGTTACCCAACCATTTGCAACCTTTATCCGATCGTTGTACTGAGATGTATCGCAGATATGCGGAGCTTTTTCATTTATAAAGGATACTCTGCAACGTACACTGCGCTCTCTGATCTGCTTTCCATACGACTTTACCAGATGCAGACCCACATCATCGGACAAAGTCGGAAGCTTAAGCGAAGGATGTTGTCTTACTCCATTCAACCTATAAGCCAAAAAATTTGTTTTTTACAGGTATAATAAAAGTGAATGATTAAAGACATCTTATGACTAAAAAATATTTTTTTATTTGGTCTAATTTGTTTAACTTTTGTTCACATAATTAATGCAGGTGGTAATATCTAACCTTTCAGACTTGTAAAAAAATCTGATTAAGAACAATCAAAAATTCAAAATCATGAAAGTATTAATCATATATGCTCATCCTAATCCGATGTCCTTTACTCATGCAGTTCTTGACAATTTTGTAAGAGGCCTTAAGGAGGCCGGACATCAATATGAAACTGTCGATTTGTACAAAATAAAGTTCAACCCTGTTTTGCAGGATAAGGATTCTGCTTTTTTCGTGGATAAAGATATGCCTGAATGGCTTTTCAGGCAAATGGACATGAGAAAGATAATAGTTGAGCTTGCGGGGGGGCCTGTAAGAAAGCTGGTTGCAAAATTGTATATTAAAAACAAGAGTGATGATGATCTGCGTGAGCTTATTAGTTCTCAAAAGCCCAGGGATGTGCTGGCACAGCAAAAGAAAGTGGCAGAGGCGGATGTGCTCGTATTCATAACACAGGTAATATGGATGCACTTCCCTGCGATAATAAAGGGTTGGA
>JGI20214J51088_10000830_pt1 | contig 21166 bp, 16 predicted proteins | sample WetSurMetagenome_FD_51088 | JGI IMG/M metagenome (IMG submission 51088) | reverse complement strand
CTGGTCTTACAGCTTACTTTGGTATGATTGACATCGGCAAACCTAAAGCCGGCGAAACTGCAGTAATATCCGGAGCTGCCGGAGCTGTAGGTATAGTAGCCGGTCAGATTGCAAAAAAACAGGGAGCCTATGTTGTTGGAATTACCGGTTCAGATGAAAAATGCAGTTTACTGAAAGAGCAATTCGGGTTTGATGAGGCAGTAAATTACAGAACTGCAAAAATTATGAAGAAGGCGATTGCTTCTGTCTGTCCAAATGGTATTGATGTATACTTTGATAATGTTGGCGGGGAAATATCAGATGCAGTTATTGATAACCTGAATTTTCACTCAAGGATAGCTTTATGCGGACAAATTTCACTCTATAATAGTACTGAAATTCCGTTCGGACCTCGTATTTCACCCAAACTACTCACCCGAAGTGTCCTTCTACAGGGCTTTATTGTGAGTAATTACAGTGACCGTTTTGGAGAAGGGTTCTCAAAATTGACCCAATGGGTTACAGAGGGATCTCTTAAGTATAAGGAGACTATTATTTATGGTTTCAATAAATTACCTGAAACATTTCTTGGCCTCTTCAGCGGGAAAAATCAGGGTAAAATGATCGTTGAGATTGAATAAGACTCTATTATTCATTTTTGGTTTCATTCTCAATTTGTGCAGTTATACATAATAACAGCAATTTGGTAAATCTGTAACAAGAATCTGATCGCCTGTTGCACAATTATCATTTTGTCATTGGTTTAACACATTTGTAATGTGTGAATTATATAACTATCCCGGAAAATTATGTAATACAAATAACAAGCACAATATCTAAATTTGATTTTTATAAGTAACCATCCTTGATTGACAGCTAAACAGGTATAAAAAAGCACAGAGTGGAAAACAAAATACTGATAACAAAAGTAAGGTACATAAAAAGTATATTTATTATATTTTTTTTGTTGATAAGTCACAAGGCAACAGCACCTAATTTAAACTTTACTCTTCTCTATGTTCCTGAACCTATCGATGCTTATTCCAGACTGATTAATGCAGTTGTTCATGTTGAAAGTAAAGGTGACACTATGGCATTTAATCTCACTGAAAATGCAATCGGAGCTTTTCAGATCAGGCCGATAAGGATACTGGATTATAACCAGAGAACCGGAAATCATTATAAAATAGAAAATTGCTACAATTTTAAGGTCTCGAAAGAAATATTCCTTTATTATGCGAAACTAACTGGTTTCCTGGATTATGAAACGATAGCAAGGAATTGGAACGGGTCAGGGAAAGCTACACTTGAGTACTGGGAAAAAGTTAAATCACATCTATAATTATTTCTGCTATTACTTTTTCCTCTTCTTAGGGCTTTTAATGAGGCTTGATTTAACTCCTGAGAGTATGGATTTAGAGCAATAATTAAAAAAAAATCTTTCTGGGTCTCTATTGTAACTTATTATTCCATATCTTACTTCTTTGCCCGGGATTGGATTCGAATTCAACACCTTCTTATTGGCAATTACCGAAACAAATCTTTCCTTAAAGCCTGTGGTATCATCCGTCTCTTTATTCTTGATGGCAATATCCAATCCATTATACAGAACAGTCATCTTCCCTCTCGATTTGGCATTATTGGCGGTTAAACTGAATTTCATTTCATCTATTTTACCAGATGTGACATAAATAAAAGCATTTTTCTCGAGTATCGGATTCAATTCCATTATCTGAAAATCAGAAAGAGAACCACTCAAAGAAAATGTATTTTGAGGATCAAATAATCTTGATTTTAATGATATGGAAGTCTTGCCTTTTCCCATCAAAAGGGCTTCAGCCTTAAGTGTTAGAAAAGCTTTTACTGTTTTGTAAATAGTATCATTAGTCATATTGTAAATCCTTGCATTGATTTTATTGAAAACTATATTTCCTGCCTCGTTTGCTTTCTCAGCATGTTCTGTATAAGAAACATTCCAGTTATTAAGACTGATTGAATCAATTCGGATGGCAGCAGGATAATGGTAAATCATTTCCTGAAATACATCCTTCTTAACATGCCTGTTTTTCTTTCTATTATCACGGAAAACATTCAAATCTGTTTTTCCGAATTCAGCATATGAGCTAATAATGTTGCCAGATATTAAATATTCAGGAGGAGAAAAATCATGAATAACAATGTTTTTAATGCAGGCTTCAATTCGATCCGATCTAAATTCATTCCGTGATGTGAAATCATAATTTTTAAAATTTGGTTGAATTGAAAAACTGTTTAAAAGCAAGGTTCCTGAATCAGAGGAATATGTTATCCTGTTGGCCGTAAAAGAATACATGCTGTCTGCAGATATCGAAAATAGTTTTTCAGCTTTGAAATCAAATTGGTTAATGAGACCTGGTGATATGGTATCCTTTTTCTCTATAATCAAATTAAGAACTCTTAAAAAGCCTTCTTTCACTGAATAAATCTGAGCAGTTGAATAGTTTTCAATTACCATTTCCATATTATCAATATTAAGACTTTCTATCCTGATATTAAAAGAAGCTATTATAGGAGGCAACACTTTTCCTGCGAATGCATTCTTCCCTTTAATCATGCTATTGGAGATAGTAATTGAATTTATATGAATATCAGGCTTAAGTATTGCTTTTACAATATGAATTCCTTTGAATTTTACTGATGTTATCTCTCCGTTTAAATCTATATCTCCAAAATGCCTATTAATTGAGTTTACTGAAATATTTTTCAGTTCTATTCCACATGACATCAGAAAAATATGAACTTTCTCTATTCTGATTTGGGAATTACTAATCCTCCCATTTAATTCTGCTTCCAGTTTTCTCTTTACCCAAGGCTCAAAAATGGCGATCTTCAGAAGTTCAATCAATAGGATAAAACCGACCACTCCGAGTAATAATTTTGAGATGTTTTTCTTGTTCATACTGAATTACTTTGTGCATATTTAATAAAGGCTGAAAAGATAAAACAACTTGTATTTAAAACTATTACATAATTCTTTAAAAGAGTTACATCATTTATACATAGGGGAATTTAATTAAGTCAATTCGTATTTGAAACAGGATTCTCCTTTACTTTAGACAACTATATCAACCTAATTAAAGCAAACTATCTGGAAATGTGTAAATAAATTAATGATAATAGCAATTTTTATTTCGCATTATCCACAAAATTTTGTATCTTTTCAGCAAGAACATTTTATCAATTTAACCGTTCAATAAAAGTGTAAATGGTCATCAGGGAATAGTAGCTATAAATTAAATATGAGACCTGTTTTCTCTTTGAGAAGTAATATTATTGAATTAAGACTCACTGTATTGTTACTTTTGGTAAGTATTTTTCTGGTGAGTACTAAGGAAGGTTCAGGTCAATGTGTGAATCCGCCGACAGTTACTCTAAGCAGCATAAGTGGCAATTCCTGCGGTACATTGGCTGTAACAGTCAGCGGTAATACTTTTGGGGGAAGTGCTACCGCAGTTACAATAACAGAGAACGGAGGCGGTTCCGTAAGTCCGACTTCAGCTACCAGATCGCCTTTTAGTTTTACATATACCCCTGCATCGAAGGACGTTGGAAAAACAATTATAATAACAGTTACTACAAATAATCCGGCAGGATCTCCGTGTACTGCAGCAAGAGCCACATATTCTCTAACAATTAGTGCTATTCCTTCCGCACCCGTCGTTGGTACAATTACACATCCAACATGTTCATTAGCAACCGGGAGTGTCATCCTAAGCGGATTGCCGTCAAGCGGGACCTGGATTATTAATCCGGGTGCAATAACAGGTACAGGAACTAGCACTACTATTTCAGGACTCTCAGCAGGCACATATAATTTTACAGTAACAAATTCTGCCGGATGTATATCTGCTTTGTCTGCAAATGTTGTTATAAAAGCTCAGCCTGCATCACCTGCATCTCCTGTACAGACAATAGATTGTACACAGGGTCTGGGTCATGCAGTTGTAACAGTAACAAGCCCCAGAGGCACTGGTATAACCTACAGGCTCGATGCCGGAGCCTATCAAAGCGGTACATCCTTTTCCGGGGTGGCGAATGGAAGCCACACTATAACAGTAAGAAATTCTTCATTATGTACAACCACTGGACCCACCTTTACTGTTTCATGCGGATGTACTGATCCTCCGTTAGTTACTCTCAGCAGCGCCAGTGGAAGCACATGCGGGACAGCACCTGTAACTGTAAGTAATAATACCTTTGGTGGGATAGCAACAGGTGTAACAATTACTGAGAATGGATCCGGTACTGTAAGTCCGGCAACAACAAGTACAAATCCGTTTTCGTTTACATACACTCCTGTAGCAGCAGACGCCGGCAATACAGTAATAATAACTGTAACTACAAATATTCCGACAGGTACGCAGTGTGTTGCAGCGGTAACAACCTACACTCTTACTGTAAATAGAAACCCGGTTGCCCCAACGGTTGGACTAGTTACTCAACCGACATGTTCAGTGGCAACAGGAAGTGTTGTGATGAGTGGCTTACCATCTGCAGGTACCTGGACATTAACCCGAAATCCGGGAGGAGTCTTAACTACTGGCACCGGAATAAGCACAACTTTGACAGGTCTTTCTCCTGGTACATATACCTATACTGTTACCAATTCAGCGGGATGTGTATCCGGAGCATCATTAAATGTGGTAATTACAGCTCCTTCATCTGTTCCGGTGTTAATCATAACCAATCCGGCTCCTGTCTGTTCTCCTTTAAGAGTCGATCTTACAAATCCTGCCGTCACTGTTGGTTCAACCCCTGGTTTGACTTATACGTACTGGACTAATAATTCAGCCACTATTGAATACACCACTCCATCCTCAGCAGCAGCAGGTACATACTATATTAAAGGAACAAACGCAACAGGATGTTTTGATATCAAACCTGTGATAGCAACAATTAGTCAGTCACCTACAATAAATGCAGGAACTGGAGGTAATGAATGTGATCTGAATTTCAAACTTAATGCAGTACCAAGTATTGGAACCGGTACATGGACAATGACCACGGGTCTTGGTACTGCATCATTTTCACCGGACGCTCATACACCTGGTGCTACTGTAACAGTATCAGTATATGGAGCTTATGTTTTTACATGGACAGAGATAAATGGGACCTGTTCCAAAAGTTCAGCGGTAACAGTGAATTTTTATCAACAACCGGTTGCCAATGCAGGGACAGGTGGTAATTATTGTGGTCTTGATTTTAATCTTAATGCATCACTTAATGTTGGTATTGGAACATGGGCAAAAGTTAGCGGTCCTGGCGATGTAACATTCAGCCCTGATGCAAATACTCCCAATTCAATAGTCTCTGTAAGTACTTATGGAAGTTATATTTTTAGTTGGACAGGTATAAACGGTACTTGTTCAAACAGTACTTCAATTTCAATAAATTTTATTCTACAATCTCCTGCAAATGGAGGAACAGGAGGATATGAATGTGATAAAGATTTTTTACTTAACGCCAGTCTGACAACCGGAACAGGCAAATGGACTAAAATCAGTGGCCCTGGCAACGCAGTATTTACACCGGATGATCATCAACCTGATGCTTTAGTCACAGTAGACCAGATTGGCACATACGACTTTGGCTGGACTGTTATAAACAGCACCTGTACATCCATAGATATTGTAAGGGTGATATTCCACGGGATGCCTTCACTGGATGCTGGAAAAGATACAGCTGTGTGTAAAGGTGCCAATATTCAATTCCATGCACTGGGAACAGGCTTTTTCTCCTGGTCACCAGTTGCTTTAGTAAGTAATCCTTATATTTCAGATCCGGTAGCAACAACATATGCTACTACTGTCTTTACAGTAACACTTACTGACCAGTTCGGATGTCATAATACAGATGATATTAAAGTTGAAGTCAGAGAAAACCCATCGGCAAATGCCGGACCAGATCAGGTTCTCTCGGGCCAGTCTACGACCAAAATGGCGGCTAAGTTTACTCATGAGTGGGAAACCGGTAATTGGTCATTAATTTCAGGAACAGGTGAAATCTCTGATTCAACCTACTCAGAGACAATGATAAGCGGACTTTCACCTGATATTAATCAATTCTTATGGAAAGTGTTTAATGGAGTTTGCCCTCCATCTGTGGATACCATCAATATAATTGTTAATGACTTTATTATTCCAACACTGATTACTCCCAACCTGGATGGTAAGAATGACTATCTGGTATTAAGAGGATTGACAACCCATGGCAAGACGGAATTGCTAATTTTCGACAGAAGAGGTGCAATGGTTTATAAAAACACTGATTATGATAATAAATGGGATGGAGTTGATTATAATAATAAACCGCTACATGACGATACTTATTTCTTTGTTCTTAAAACAGAAATTGGAAAATCATTAAGTGGTTACATTGTAATCAGAAGATGAACATAATCTTTCAGATTTATTGAATAAGTGAGTATTCTTTGAAGAATAAATTTCATAAGAACTCCTCTTATGAAAATATCTTGAATGGGAGATAATTGGTTTAAGGCTGGAAGTCAATTATAAACAAGACCAGATTTTTGAGCGTGGAAAAAGGTAAGTCCGTTAATTTCGGTCATATTTTTTACTTTAAAGCCATTATCTTCCAGCATCAGTGAAGTACTCAACTTTGACATGTAAGTATTTGTTTTTAAATCCATAATACTATATAGCATGTTTATGAAAGGATTACGTGATACAATACTATTTTCGATGTCTTCACAACTCTTATCATCTTCTGCAGACGTTGAACTCTCTTTTAATTTATAACCATTAATCTTATTATTATCAGTAAAGCACCCGATAAAATTGCTGTTTTGAGGCATAAAAAGCAAACATGAATGCAAAAAACTCTTAATTTGTTTTATTTGGTTAAGCTCCTTTATGTTGATGACAGTTTTAAAATTGTTCATTTCTTTATTATCATAGAAATAGTGGTGTACTGAAGACAGAACAACAAGATCAGGATCTTGTACCATACCCAGTCCATCGACATAATTAAAGAAGTTTTCACCCCCCTCAGCAATCAGAATATCCCTGGTATCAGTGAACTCAGTTGATCTTTTTGCAAGGTCTGAGTTTGTCCTCTCTTTTGTTATTTGATCCGCTTTGAATTCTGTTTGATATGCCATAGTAGTGTATTATAAAAATAAATTTTACCTAAAAAATATTGATCATTTTATGTGAGACAACCTATACATTGATCAGAAATATATCTAGTGTGGAAATCTTCAGATTCCTTTAGCCATGAATTATTGGGTCGGTTATTAATTCACCTATGTTTTCAAATTATCTTAAGTTAAATGATATATAAATAATCTCTTATACAAATGTGAGGACTCTTGAACAAGAAAGCCTTACATATTTTTATGAATTAGTTACATGTTTCACACATATGAGAGACTGACTCATTATTATGATTATAGAAGCACATGTTTTTAGATCATTTCCAATGTGTGAATGATGTAATTATTACTAATAGTTATGTAACAATATACCTGTGTTATGTAACTAACTTGCTCCTCTTGATTTTACTAATTGCCAGGAAAGAATGGATGACAGTCTAAATCACCAAAACTACATTCAAACTGTTGAAGACAAAAGTAACTATTCATCAATCCGGTATTTCCATATTTAGTAAAGGGCAGATCAGGTAACACTATATTGAAATTATTTTCATGAAAGCATCAGGCATAAAATATTCGACGATAAAAATCAGTAAAGAAAAACCAGTATCGATTCTTGAAGATGAATTATTTGCTTCGGAAGTTCGTTATAGACGCCTTTTTGAATCAGCGAAAGACGGGATCCTTATACTTGATGCTGAAACGGGAAAGATAATTGATGTAAATCCATTTTTGATTGCCCTTTTGGGTTTTTCAAAAGAGAATTTAGTTGGTAAAGAAATCTGGGAAATTGGATTTTTCAAAGATCTGGCTGCCAACAGAGATAAATTCATAGAATTGCAAAGCATGGAATATGTCCGTTATGATGATTTACCACTTGAGTCTGTTGACGGAAGAAAGATTAATGTTGAGTTTGTCAGCAATGTATACCTTGAAAACCACAGAAAGATAATTCAATGTAATATCAGGGATATCACAGAGCGAAAAAACAAAGAGAAGGAGTTGAGAAATTCTGAAATCCGCCGGCGCTCTCTGTTGCAAACTATACCTGACCTGATATGGCTGAAAGATACAGATGGGATTTATCTTTCATGCAACAGGATGTTCGAGAGGTTTTTCGGAGCGACTGAAGATGAAATCGTGGGAAAAAACGATTATGACTTTGTAGATCCTGAATTAGCTAGCTTTTTTCGCGAGAATGATCTGAAAGCAATGAGAGCTGGCAAGCCTACCATAAATGAAGAATGGATTACCTTTGCAGACGATAAAAGTCGTGTTTTTCTGGAAACGATTAAGGCACCAATGTTCGATATCCAAAATAACCTTATTGGGATACTTGGCATCGGGCGGGATATTACAGTGCGAAAGAAAGCTGAAAATGCCCTTCAGGAAAACGAAATTAAATACCGATCCTTTTTTGAAAATAGCATGGATGCAATTTTGTTAACATCTTCAAACGGAGAAACAATATCGGTTAATCACGCTGCATGTGTTATGTTTGGATATTCAGAGGAAGAACTTATCAAAATAGGCAGATCAGGAGTCGAGGATAAGACTGATCCCCGTTTATCAGTGCTGGTAGCAGAACGGGCATTGATGGGTAAAGCTAAGGGTGAAGTTACATTTATCCGTAAAGACGGAACACGCTTTTGTGCTGAGATATCAACATCTCTTTTTAAAAACAGAGATGGCCATGATCGGGCAAGTATGATTATTCGCGATATTACCGATCGTAAACAGGCTGAAGAGGAGTTAATAAAAGCAAAGGAAATCGCCGAAAAAAGCGATCATCTTAAATCTGCTTTCCTGGCCAACATGAGCCATGAGATCAGAACACCGATGAACGGTATCCTCGGTTTTACAGAATTACTTAAAACGCCAATGTTAACGGGAGAGGAGCAACTGGAATATATAAACATTATAGAGAAAAGCGGCGCGCGTATGCTCAATCTCATTGACGACATTGTAAGTATCTCAAAAGTAGAATCAGGACAAATGGAAGTTTCAGTTTCAACTGAGAATATAAATAAACTGATTGAAAATCTTTATGCTGATTTCAAAGTAGAAGTTGAACTAAAAAGACTAAAGTTTATGTTTTTTAATGGTTTACCTTTTGAAGAAGCCAATATTATAACAGACAGGGAAAAAGTCGTAGAAATACTCACAAATCTCATTAAAAATGGTATAAAGTTTACAGAAACAGGTTCCATCGAATTTGGGTATGTGATAAAAGGAGATTATCTTGAATTTTTTGTCAGGGATACTGGTATAGGTGTTCGCCATGACCAAAAAGAAATTATTTTTGAAAGATTCAGACAAGGCAGTGAGTCATTAATAAGAAATTATGAAGGAGCTGGATTAGGATTGTCTATCTCCAAAGCTTATGTCGAAATGTTAGGTGGTAAAATCTGGGTGGAGAGTTATCCTGAAAAGGTGCCGGTAATAGGGCTCAATGGAAAAAATGGTACAACATTCTATTTTACCATATCATACACTCCGGCAACGGAAAGGGGACTTTATAGCAAAAGGGTTTCCTCTGCTAATAACAGAGAAAATCGTGGCAGAAATCTTAAAATACTGATAGCGGAAGATGATAAAATTTCGGAATTGCTTATTACCATTATTGCCAACAGATTAAGTAAAAATGTTTTAAAAGTGGGTACTGGTCTTGAAGCTGTTAAAGCCTGCTTAAGTAACTACGATATCGATTTAGTGCTTATGGATATTAAAATGCCGGAAATGGATGGTTATGAAGCTACAAGGCAAATTCGAAAATTCAACAAAAAAGTAATTATAATTGCACAAACAGCCTATGGGCTGCCAGGTGACAGAGAAAAAGCAATAGAGGCCGGATGTAATGAATATATTGAAAAACCAATTAACCTGACTATCCTTAAAAATTTAATTCTAAAACATTTTGAATAATCTGGTATATGGTCCTCCGGATATTTACAATCCGGTTTTAGAAGGCATGTTAGAAAAATGTAAGCCATCACAATATATGCCTGTAGAGTTATTTTATTCTGCAGTGGAAAAAGGATGCTCCTTATATCCTCACTATTATAACCTGATTAAGATAATACAATAAAAAGATGAATTTTGTAGATTACTATAAACTATTAGGAATAGATAAATCGGCAACGACAAAAGATATAAAGAGCGCCTACCGGAAATTGGCCAGAAAGTATCATCCCGATTTGAATCCTAATGATAAAAATGCAAAAAGAAATTTTCAGCAGATCAATGAGGCAAATGAAGTACTAAGTGATCCTGTAAAACGTAAAAAGTATGACCAGTATGGGAAGGATTGGGAACACTCTGAGCAATTTGAAAAACAAAGACAATCCCAGGGACAGCAGACCAGGTCAAATTCAGCAGGATTTTCAGGTGCTCAATCAGGTGAAGATTTTTCCGATTTTTTTGAAGCTATGTTCGGAGGTGCAACTGGTGCCGGCAGAAACCGTCAGATAAAATACAGGGGTGAAGATTTCAATGCCGAATTGCATCTCGATCTCATTGACGCTTATAAAACCCAGAAGCAAACGCTGACTGTAAATGGAAAGAAGATAAGAATTACTATACCTGCAGGTATTGAAAACGGACAGACAATTAAAATTGCAGGACACGGAGGCCCTGGAATTAATGGAGGACCAGCCGGAGATCTCTTTATTACATTTTCAATTGCCAACCACTCCTTATTTAAGCGATTAGGAGATAATTTATATGCTTCGATTGATTTGGATTTATATACCTCAGTCCTGGGGGGAGATATCACAATTGATACACTTGACGGCAAAGTAAAACTAAAGGTAAAACCTGAAACCCAGAATGGAACTAAAATAAAGTTAAAAGACAAAGGATTTCCTGTTTATAAAAATGAGGGTCACTATGGTGATTTATACATAACCTATACAGTTAAGATTCCGACAAATTTAACAGAACAACAAAGAAAATTGTTTATCAAATTATCTGAATTGTAATTTAAAAATATATACAATGCAAGCTGAAAAATTAGTTGCTGTTGACATATTCTGTGCTAACCACAATATTGATATTTCATTTGTCAGTTCATTGAAGCAAATCGGATTGATAGAGATTACTACTATTGAAGAAATAAGCTTTATTGATTTAACCCAATTGGAGCAACTTGAGAAAATTGTCCGCTTTTATTACGATTTGGATATTAACCTCGAGGGTATTGAGACAATAAATCATCTTTTACAAAGGATTAAGGCTCTCCAGGATGAAAATACTTTACTCAGAAACAGACTGCGACTTTATGAAATAATCGATTAGTATGCAGGATTCCCAGTCCTGACTATTACTTCTAATTGGGTAAAATCAATCGTCACTGACTGAATTTATGATATAATTCCGGCTTTTCCGTAACCAGATAAGCTAATAAAGCTAATCAAATCAGATTATCTGATTATACCTTCTTCCATCTTTCAAAACAATTGTTAAATATGTGAATCTTATAACATTTACAGATAATTGTGTAACTAGTGTAAGCATGATATCCGGTAAATTTATCCTATTGAAAATTAGTTTCACCAAAACCAAAAATCATGAATACTAAAGTTGTAGGTTACTGGACCGGGAAGAAGGAAAAACTTAAAAAGAAGTATCCGATTTTTACAGAAGAAGATCTATTCCTTCGGGATGGAAAGGAAAAAGAGATGATTGAAATGCTTGGGTATAAGATTGGGAAAACAGAACAGGAAATGCTTTACATAATTGTCGCAATATAGAAGATCCTCAGATTTTTTGCATTTACTTCCATTACATGCAGAACAAATCTCTATAAAGTCAATTATTAGCTAAAACATAACTTAAATATTTATCCTTTAATACACTCACAATGAAAAAGGCAGGTCTGATTATTATCGCAATAGGAATTATATTAACCATTTTTACAGCCGTTACTTTCTTTACCAGGGAGAAAGTGGTTGATATCGGAAGTCTTAAGATTACTGCAAACAAGCCACATCACCTGAAATGGTCTCCATTAATTGGAATTGCTGTAATAGGGGTTGGGGGAATTGTCTACTGGCAATCTTCTAAAAGCTGATAAACCGTATGAAATTAATTTTGCTTACTCTACATAAATCATAGACATGACATCGATAGAATTTTGTTCACAATTATTAGGTCTTGAACACAGTTTACTGAAATTTGCTTATCATTTTAATCTTAAAAGAGCTGATGCGAAAGACCTTGTTCAGGAAACTTATCTGAGAGCGCTTATGAATCAGGATAAATATGTTGATACACAGAAATTCAAATCCTGGACATTAACAATTATGAAAAACACATTTGTTGACAATTATCGTAGCAGTTTACGTAAGAAAACATATACTGATACGGTTGATGAATCGTCTTTTTTTACTCAGAAGGAACCTCTCAGTCCTGATAATCCTGATTCCGAATATTCGGCACTTGAAATCAACAGGAATATAGAACAATTGAAAGATGCACTAAGGGTACCTTTTACAATGTATATAAATGGATATAAATATTCAGAAATTGCAGATATGCTGAACCTGAAAATCGGTACTGTAAAGAATAGAATTTTCTTATCAAGGAAGCAATTAATGTCTCAGTTGAGCTGGTAAAGGAAGTCCGGAATAAGAATACTACCTGACAAATTTCCAGAATATGTGAATTATGCAAATCTGGTAATAAATTGTGTAATAGTTCTTCATGACCGGTTAACTACTTTTGACTTAAAGACTTTCAATAATTAATACATATTCAGATGAGAAGAATTTTAATAACTTTTATAATTGTTTTTAGTTTGGCATTTGCAGGTTATGGTCAGGATTATAAAACAGGTATCGGGCTCAGAGGGGGATTTGAGAGCGGTCTGACTATTAAGCATTTTGCAACCTCAAAATCAGCTTATGAATTTATTCTCGCCAGCAGATGGAGAGGATTTGAAATCACAGGCCTGTATGAAGCCCATAACCAGGCTTTTGATACAGAAAGATTAAAGTGGTTTATTGGATTCGGTGGGCATGTTGGATTCTGGAATGGTGATTATACTTATAGATACTGGGGAACACAGGGAACTACATATACAGTTGTCGGTCTTGATGGGATACTTGGACTGGAATATAGCTTCACAGAAGTTCCAATAAACTTAAGTCTCGATTGGAAACCAGCATTTAATTTTGTTGGTTATTCAGGTTTCTGGGCCGATGGAGGAGCTCTATCTATACGCTATATCTTTTAAGACATCAGTATGAATAATTAAAATTCCGAGATCTTTGAATATTGAGATAAAGTGCTAATTATAAAACTTATAATTATAGTTATTTAAGCGTTACAGGAGTAGATATACCCAACATTGTGATTTAAGCTTATTCCACAATTAAAACTTCAGAAATGAGAAAATATTTTTTAGAGGCTGCAGTATCGAAAACACTGATATTTCTTTTTTTATTGGTGTCTGTTAATGTGGCAGTTTTGGCGAATCCTAAAATGGCATCAAAACAACAAATTGGGATGTTTAAAAATTCAAAAACATGTATTGTACTTGAAGACGGCATAAGTTTTTACAATTCGTATATCAAAGATGCTGTTAACAAATACTGGAAATCTACAGAATATGAGTTTATTGACCAGAAGGAGTTCGAAAAGCGGATGTCTGATTCAAAGTACTCATTCTTAGTTCTGATGGAAAATATATACGATAATGATCCGGGAGGGATCAGTTATAATTGCATAAACCTTTTATTGGGAGATGCTTCCGGAGTTTTAACCAAAATGCCCGAATTATGCAGCATTCCTCTTTCCTATTCAGGAGATAGTGAGACTAAATATGAATACGCAATTCCTGCTATTGTACAATTTGTGCAGAAACATGCCAAAAACCTTGAGAAAGTACGTTTTCAGATTTCTATAAACGGACTGAAATACTACAATGGTTCTTCAGGATTTAAAGACAAAGTATTATTGCTAAATAAAAGTGCTATGGCTTTGTATCTTGATACACCAGATAGAATAAAAACTGTTTATCCTTACTATGTTAAACTGCTTACTTTATCAGAGATTCAACTTGAATTATCAACAAACCCGGCAAATGCATTGTTCCTTTTTCATGTTGGACCAACAGAGAATTCAGGATCCGGAAAATGTTTTGAAATGATTTTTGATATTGAGGGAAATCTATATTATTATAACAGCCGAATGATCACAAATGATAATAAAGATGGTTTCAATCTTAAAGATTTCAGTAACATCAAATAAAAGAACTTATACACACTTAAATTCTTGCATTTAAGGCTATTATAATAAAGCATGGTGCTGCTGAAAATTACACAGTGGTTCACCATGTTTATGTGTAAATCAGAATAGACGAATCTGTAAATGATGTAACTTTTTATAAAAGTTATGTAACACTTGTTTGGACCTTAGTTTTTAATTTTACTTATAAGATGTCATTTATGATTTTAATTAGTTATTAATGAGATAATATAAATACCAAACTTGAGTTTCTTACTTACAAATTAAAAAAAATGTTTAACAAAATGGTTGTGCATGAGGCACTTAAACGTAGCCTGGCACCAGAGGACAAGAGAGGATTGAAAACTTTCAGCCAGACAGATGGTCTCGACGGTTTAATTTCCCTGTTGATGCATGATATTTTCGGTGGTGAAATACTGAAGACTCATAAGAAAAAGAGCTGGCATTTTTATAACAGGATTGAAGGTGAACGAGTTGATTTTACTGCTCCTGATATAGATTCATCCTACGAGGATAACAAGTTCGAAGATATTCCATCCACCCCTGATGAAACTTATGAATATTTTGAACTTGAGGATTATTCTCCTGTATTTATAAGATTTATAAGGACATTCGAAGAAGCTATTGGTCTTGAGAATTACAAAACCGGCTGGGCATCCTGAAGTCTTTTTTTGGGGGGACTGATTTCTTTATTATTGGTACAGATCTCTAATTCAGACAAACTGAATCTTGATTTATAATAAACATTATAAATCAGATAATCATATTTTATAAAATTCTTCCATTTAACGGATTGTAATTAATATTCTTATACCCGTATCCGGCATTAAATATTCACATTCACCTGCATCGCTTTTATATGCCTTAAATCCGGACAAGGAAAATCACTTTTTGTTCTGACATTTGGGAACATCTGAAAAACCAAATGAATGAACAAAATAAATATTTATGTGTTATAAAATTGGGATATTTAAAAATCTGAAAATTGTATAAAAGTTAATTTTTTTGCTGATTAATAATACTGTCTCTTAGAATCCTGACTTTTTCAGGGCAAGTTATCCGCGATTAAATAATTAAATATTTTAACAATGAAATATAAGCAACTTGGTAATACAGGAGTTCTGGTTTCTGAGATTTGTCTGGGGACAATGACATTCGGAGGTAAAGGTTACTGGCAGGCTATTGGACAATTGCCTGAGAATGAGGTAACGCAGATAGTAAAAACGGCAATTGATAATGAGATCAATTTTTTTGATACAGCCAATGCTTACTCTGAGGGATTAGCAGAATCACTTTTCGGTAAGGCTTTGAAAAACCTGGGCATTTCCCGACAGACTGTTTTTATTGCAACAAAAGTGAGACTCAGAATGGGGGAGGGAGCAAATCAGGTAGGACTGTCAAGACTTCATATCCTTGATTCAGTAGATGATAGTTTGAATCGTCTTGGAATTTCACATATCGATATGCTATACATTCATGGTGTGGATCCTGTTACATCATTGGAAGAGACAATGAGGGGCCTTGAAGATGTTGTAAGGTCAGGTAAGGTACGATACATCGGTGTCAGTAATCATCCAGCATGGATGGTTATGAAAGCAAATGGTATAGCAGAAAAAATGGGATGGTCCAAATTTGTCGCTTCACAGAATTTCTATAGCATTGCAAGCCGCGATATTGAAAGGGAGATTGTACCTATGGCACTTAGTGAAGGAATTGGGATTATGCCATGGAGCCCATTGGCAGGAGGATTCTTATCAGGGAAATACAGTCGTGAAAAGAAAATTGCAGGAGACAGCAGAAGAGACAATTTTGATTTCCCACCGTTAAACAAGGAAAAAGCTTTTGATATTATTGATGTTATGACCAAAATCGGGGAACGGTACAAAGTATCACCTGCCCGTATAGCTTTATCGTGGATTAAAGACAAACCAGGTGTAACCAGTGTAATAATTGGTGCAAAAAATCAGGAGCAGTTGCTGGATAACCTTGCCTGTACTAAACTCCAGCTGACACAGGACGAGACAAAAGAATTAGATGAAATCAGCGCCTTAAAGCCTGAATATCCGGGATGGATGGTCGACAGGCAATTAACCGGTCGGTTCCCTGAAAGTAAATAGGGAATATAAGATTTTAAAACTGCTTTAATTATCGGCAAACAGGAGTGGCGGAGAGGTAATTGTTTTACAATGATAACCGCTTATGACTGGTAACCAGTGTTTTAAAATTGGCAGGATATATTCAGGAGCGAAATCAGGTTAAAAGCTTATATTTTATTGTTCCTGGAAATTATTGTTTACTTTTGCAGCCTTTTTAACAGACATTACCAGTTAATTTCAGTTTTATTTCAGTAATTCTCATAAATGATTACAACTTCAAATCTTAGTATCCAGTTTGGAAAAAGAATTTTATTTCAGGATGTTAACCTTGTCTTTACTCCCGGCAATTGTTACGGGATAATCGGAGCCAATGGTGCAGGGAAATCCACATTCCTGAAAATGCTTTACGGAGAGGTGGAGGGCCGGACAGGATCAGTATCATTTGGACAGGGAGAACGCTTGTCTGTTCTGAAGCAGGACCATTTTGAATTTGATGAATGTATTGTCCTTAACACAGTTATGATGGGCCATTCCAGGTTATGGAGTATCATGAAAGAAAAGGATATACTTTATTCAAAAACTGATTTCTCGGATAAGGATGGAATCAGGGCTTCCGAGCTTGAAGAAAAGTTTAACGAGCTGGATGGATGGAATGCGGAGAGCAATGCTGCCAGTTTGTTAAGTGGACTCGGGATTAAGGAGGAGCATCATTATAAGCTGCTAAAAGAGCTCACCGGAAAAGAAAAAGTGAAAGTCCTTCTTGCACAGGCTTTGTTTGGAAAACCCGATAATCTCTTACTTGATGAACCTACCAATGATCTTGATCTGGATACTGTGAACTGGCTTGAAAATTACCTTTCAGAATTTGAAAATACAGTGCTGGTGGTATCACACGACCGTCATTTCCTTGATTCTATATGTACACAAATAGTGGATATTGATTTCAGCAGGGTACAGCAATTCTCAGGTAACTACACTTTCTGGTATGAGTCGAGCCAGCTTGCCCTCAGACAACAACTTGTGCAGAATAAAAAAGCAGAAGAGAAGAAAAAGGAACTACAGGAATTTATTGCACGTTTCAGAGCTAATGTAAAAAAATCAAAGCAAACTACCAGCCGGAAAAAAATGATTGAGAAGCTGAATATTGAAGAAATAAAACCATCTACACGCAAATATCCGGGAATAATATTTACCCCCGGCCGGGAACCTGGAAATAATATTCTGACAGTGAAGGGGCTGAATAAAAGTTTTGAGGGTAAGGTGTTATTCAGAGATCTTAACTTTACAGTAAATAAAAATGACAAAGTGGCTTTTTTGTCGAGAGATTCTCGGGCGATGACAGCACTGTTTGAAATACTTAAGGGTCATGAAAAGCCGGATCATGGTACATTTGAATGGGGACAAACAATCGTTAAAGCCTATCTTCCTTTAGAAAATGATAAATTCTTCGAAAAGAATATTAACCTGCTCGACTGGCTCGCACAATATTCTGATGATACAAGTGAACTTTATCTGAGAGGATTTCTGGGAAAAATGCTTTTTTCCGGAGAGGATATATATAAGAAGGTAAATGTTCTTTCAGGAGGAGAAAAGGTTCGTTGTATGATAGCACGTATGATGATACGCAATGCCAATGTTATGCTTTTAGACACACCTACCAACCATCTCGACCTGGAGTCAATACAGGCATTTAATAATACGCTTATCCGTTTTAAGGGGAATATCCTCATGTCGTCTCACGATCATGAATTTATTCAAACCGTATGTAACAGGGTCATTGAAATTGCACCCAAAGGAATGATCGACAAACAGATGCAATATGATGATTACATATCTGACGAAAAACTGATGGAAAAAAGAAATAGTTTATACTAGTCATGTTTTGACTGAAAATTCCTCTCTTCCTTTTATTTATCTCTTTATTTTTTTTGTGAGAAGCAAAGATCAGTCCTGATATCTTCTCCAGGATTCTTTTTGCCCGGGTTTTAATCAGACTATGAATAACTTTCAGGCAATTGAAGAAAGTTAATTTATGTTTTGAACAAATTGTCTGATTAAATGTTTTTAAACAAAAGTAGTATAGATTCAAGTACTAATAAAACTTATCCCTATGCCTATAAATGCTTCAGGTGCCTACCTGCCGGACAAAGAACTTTTCAAAGATTCATTTATTTCATCATTGGAGCAATACAAAAAGTTGTATGCTGACAGTATAACAAATAATTCGGAATTCTGGGAAAGGAATGCCCGTGAGCTTTTACACTGGGAACATGATTTCCAGCTGGTAAGCGATTGCGATTTTTCCGAAGGGTTGGTATCGTGGTTTCTTGGCGGCAAGCTTAATGCATGCGAAAATTGTGTTGACCGGCATGTTAAAGACAGAGGCGATCAGGTTGCAATTATCTGGGAACCGGATGAACCTGGAAAGGAGGAAAGGATTACTTACAGGGAACTTCAGCGCAAAGTCTCGCGACTTGCAAATGTACTGAGGCATAATGGCATACATAAGGGCGACAGGGTTGCTATTTATATGCCTATGATCCCGGAAGCTGTATATTCTATGCTTGCCTGTGCACGTATAGGAGCAGTACATTCGGTTGTGTTTGCTGGTTTTAGCGCTGAATCACTTCGCGACAGGATAAACGATGCCAGATGCAAAGCAGTGATTACTGCTGATGAAGCTGTTCGCGGGAAAAAAATCATCCCCCTTAAACGAATGGCAGATGAAGCTGTTATGGCCTGCCCAAGTGTTGAGCATGTTTTCATTGCAAAACGAACCAATGTTAAAATTCCTTTTTATCCGCCACGCGATATATGGCTTGATGAAGCAATGGCCGGAGAGCGTCCTTATTGTCCTATTGAGCATATGGATTCCGAGGATACCCTGTTTCTCCTTTATACATCAGGCAGTACCGGAAAGCCAAAGGGAGTTTCACATACAACTGCAGGATATTTACTGTTTGCAGCTATGACTCATAAGTATGTCTTTGATTATAAAGAGGGAGAAGTTTATGCCTGCGTGGCAGATATAGGATGGATTACCGGGCATTCATATGTTGTTTATGGACCATTGTTAAATGGCGCAACAACTGTTCTTTTTGAGAGTGTCCCGAATTACCCTAATGCAGGCAGATACTGGGAAATGGTTGAGAGGTTAAAGATAAACCAGTTTTACACGGCACCTACAGCATTGCGCTCAATCCAGCGCGAGGGTGATGATTATGTGAAAAAGTACGATAAATCGAGCCTTAGGGTACTCGGCACTGTTGGTGAACCTATAAACCCGGATACCTGGAAATGGTACTATAATGTTGTTGGAGAGGGGAGATGCTCCATAGTGGATACATGGTGGCAGACTGAGACAGGGGGAATTCTCATTACACCTCTTCCCGGTGCTATCCCGACTAAACCCGGATCAGCGGCACTTCCGTTTTTTGGTATAGAACCGGTTCTTCTGAATCCTCAGGGAGAAGAAATTAAAGCTCTTAAAGCCTCAGGACTTCTGGCTATCAAAGGTCCCTGGCCCAGCATGGCACGTACTATTCAGGGTGATCATGTGCGTTTTTATGAAACTTATCTGAAAGAATTTAAGGGATACTACCTGACAGGTGATGGTGCCACCCGTGATGCCGACGGATACTACTGGCTGACAGGACGGGTTGATGATGTAATGAATGTATCAGGACATCGTATTGGTTCAGCTGAGATTGAAAGTGCCCTTGGAACTCATCCATTCTGTTCGGAAGCTGCCGTCGTAGGCTTCCCTCATCAGGTGAAAGGAGAAGGTATCTTTGCATATGTGATCCTGAAAGATGGTTATGAGACTGATGAAGAGCTGGTTGGTGAATTGCGGAATGAAGTAAGACGTCATATCGGCGCTTTTGCAACCCCCGATCAGATTCTTATTGCACCAGGACTGCCAAAAACCAGGTCAGGAAAGATTATGCGCAGGATCCTGAGAAAAATAGCATCAAAAGAGACAGAAGACCTTGGCGATATAACAACACTTGCCGATCCGTCAATAGTAGATACCCTAATTCAATTGCGTGAAGAGCTTAGCTGAGATAATTTATATTGAAACTGATCGGATTACCTGAGAGTATCTTTCCTAAAGAAATCTTTACGAAGTATTGAGCTGAATCTGTCAATATATAATTATGTTTTGTATATTAAAAGTCACAAAATATAGCATAACATAGTTTAAAAAATGGCAAAGATTATTATTCATCAACAGTCGAAAGTGACTCATACTGAAGCCGAAACGGGTGAAAGGCTGCTTGATGTGTTGCGCAACAATGGTTTTGATGTATATTCTCCATGCGGGGGGAATGGTACCTGTGGCAAATGCAAGATAATGGTAAAAGGAGAGGGGATCCTTACCTCATGTATTTACATCATAAAAGATTCAGTTGAAATTGTATTACCGGATAAACGGGAGGCAAAAGTACTTGTAGAACAGCATCATTATTCAATTCTCCTGCCATTAATACCCGGAAAATGTTCGGACTTATCCGGATATCCCCATGGTGTGGCAGTTGATATCGGAACAACGAGTCTTGTTTTGTACCTGGTTAACCTGATTACAGGATCTATTGTTGAAACACGTGCCATACTTAATCCTCAGGCTAAGTATGGTGCTGATGTTATTTCACGTATTCAGTATACTGCAGAACATGAAAATGGCCTTAAA
>JGI20214J51088_10000829_pt1 | contig 21171 bp, 22 predicted proteins | sample WetSurMetagenome_FD_51088 | JGI IMG/M metagenome (IMG submission 51088) | reverse complement strand
GCCTGCGACACTGTCTCCCTCTACCAGAACTTCTACTATCACTATTCCTTCGCGCGCATCCGGGAGTCCAGCATCGCGGTCTTCGCCACCTGGTGCGCCGCCGTGCGGAAGGCTGACTTCCTCTCGATGGGAGGCTTCAACGAGAGCATCCCCGACCCGACCGTCGAGGACGAGGAGTTCGGCTACGCACTTGCGGACGCTGGCAGGACCATCGTCCTCGACAGGAGCATCCAGGTCGTCCATCTCGCTTCCTACAGCATCTCCACCTTCTCGAAGCGCCGGTTCCGCATGGCAAGGGCACAGGCCAAGAGCGGATGGCGCTCGGTCAGGAACAGGCTTCTCCTGCGATACGTCAACATCCGTGAGACGGGAACCCATCACAGCCGCCTGATGGTCCTCGGCATCATGTCCATGATCCTCTCGGAGATATTCCTGTTCTCCCTCATGGTGTCGGCGGCGTCCGGGCAGGGGATCCTCGCCGCGGCCGCAGGATCCTTCATATGCCTGTCGGTATCCCTTGCCTGCGCCCTCCCCTTCCTGCGCCANAGCGTTAACTCTATTGGCATACATGTTGTTATGCCATTCCTATGGCTCTGCCTCCTCGACATGGCCGTCCTGGGCTGGGGATTGATTCTCGGAACTCTCGATTTTGCAAGGGGTTCCAGATTCTGATCTGTTAACTCGTCAAATCCGGCCCGTCATATACCTCACGAGCGTACGAAGCACCGAGAGTCCGTAGGGGATGGGGCGGAGGCTGGAATAGCCTTTGCCGTGGATGGTGGGAATGGGCACTTCGGCAATGCTCAAGCGGGCTCGGACCGCTCCCACCAGCATCTCGCTGTCGAAGTTGAAAGTGTTGGAGTACTTCGCGTAGGGGATGCTCTCGAGCGCCCTGGCGCTGTACGCCTTGTAACCGCTGTGATAAGAGGTGAGCTTCTGCCCGAGCACCGCGTTCTCGAGTGCGTTAAGCCATATCGTCCCGTAGTACCTGGCTGGTGACATGCCGCCCCGGCGCATGTCGCCGTACAGCGTTCTGCTGCCGCCCACCACATCCGCTCCGCGCGACAGAGGGGCAATCATATCTCCAAGCAAAGCAGGGGGATACTGCCCATCGGAGTGCAGCATCACCACCGCCGTGCAGCCATTCCGCCTGGCCCAGTCGAACGCGGTCTTCTGGGCGGCGCCGTATCCGCTGTTAACGCTGTGCTTCAACAACACTATGCGCGGGAATTCACCGCTCAGNGACTCCACCAGCCCGGCGGTCCCGTCGGTGGAGCCGTCGTCCACGACGAGGAGCGTGGAGAGGGAAGGCCAGACCTCCTCNGGAATTGCGCGCACGACGCCCTCGAGAAGTCTGGCGGCGTTGTATGCCGGCATGTAGCAGATCGTGCCATTCCCGGTCAAGATCTCGGCTCTCCCCTCGCTGATGCGGGATCGGGCGCCAGGTCCCTCGCCGGCTCCAGCCGGCGGGCCAGCTCTGGCGTCCAGGGCTCCAGGTGGCTCGTCCCGTCGAACCAGAAAAGATAAGCGTTGCGGCCCGGCAGGGCATCCATGAACTCCCTGTCCTCGGACTCGGTCTGGTGCGCGACGAACACGATCGGGGAATCGAGGAAGGGCGAGTCGTAGTTCAGGCCGCTCATTATGCTCGGATAGCCGTGCTCGCCGGCCTGCATGAACACGAGCGCGGGAACTGCCGCCCCGGCGGCCGCCAGCCTCATGGGCTCCTCGTCGATGGCCATCCAGGCCCCGCTGCGCTCCCTGATGCACTCGGGCATGTAGAGCAGAGCGGAGTAGAGGAACATCCCCGCAGAACCCAGGAGGAGCGCCGTCACTCCCCTCTCCCCCTTCCTCCTCCTCAGCAGGCGCCCCGCCCCGGCCAGCCCTTCCACGGAGAGGAGCATCAGCAGGGGGATGAGCGTGTAATAGTGCCTCGGGCCGTAGTCCACCGACGGGCTGTAGTGGAGCGACACCAGGAGGGCGAAGAGGAGCACGGGCGCCCACAGCGCCGCCATGAGCCTGCGGCGCCGCCTGTCCGCCAGCGCGAAGATCGCCGGGAGGAGAGACGCCAGCGGCCATCCGAGAAGGATGATCGAAGCCACGGCAGCCTGCGTGCAGACGTTCATCAGCCCCCGCAGTGGAGTATGGGCATGATCTCCGTACACCGGGAACCAGGCCTTGTCTGGGCCGAAGCCGACGAGGCTCCCGCCTCGGGCCAGGTTGTACGCGGGCGAGAAGGGATTCCCGGTGTAGACGAGGTTGGAGAGCAGGAAAAGCGCCGCCGCGGGCAGGGCGCCAGCCGCGGTGGCTCCGAGGAGCGCCCACCTGCGCCTGCCGCCGAGAGCCAGGATCACAGCGACTGCGGCGAGCCACCATCCTATGTCCGGATATGGCTTGCAGTTGACCATCAGACCCAGCAGCAGCCCGCCGGCGGCTGCAAAGACGGCCGACCGGCCCTTCAGGGCGGACGCGATCAGGTACAATCCCCAGACACACAGCATCAGGCTCGTATTGTGAGCCATCCTCGTGGCCGACATGAGCAGGAAGAAGGGTGAGGCGGCCATGAGCAGCACTGACAGCCTCGCCTTCAGCTCCCCCCCCAGCAGCCTCAGCAGCAGATAGGCTCCGACCAGGGAGAGGACGCCCTCGAGGGGACCGAGCAGGGAATCGGCTCCGGCTGCGGCGAAGGGCGCCAGCATCAGCGAATGGAGCGGCGTATACATCGTGAACATCCTGCCGTCCTCGAACAGGAGGAGGCGGAACGGCAGGAAGCGGCGGGGATCCGGCACGGACGGCTGNGGAGCGCTCAGCTCGCCGCGGGCGAAGATCCTGGCCTGCAGGAGATAGGCGGTCTCGTCCCCGCCCTTCGGGATGCCGTCGAGCGGCCCCAGGGCGACCCAGGAGCAGAAGAGCGCCACGAACAGACAGGGCAGCGCCAGGAAGGCCGCCGGACGCAGGGACAGAACCTTCGCTNCCAGCACCGATGCGATATCGCGCCTGATCAGACCCGATGCGGCCCAGGCCGCNAGGGCCGCTGCAGGGACGAGTGTCACCGCTGCAATCACCTTGCCGGCTGCCCCTCCAGCGGGTGCGACGGAGGTGAGCACGAAGAACGAGGCCAGCAGGAGGGCGGCNCCGCCGAACTGNAGGATGCGCCCGGTCATCAGTATCTCCTGCCCAGCACGGACTCGGCCAGCCCNGCGAGGGCGGCGGGCGCAGGGACCAGGAGATCGGCGAGGCCCACGAAGCATGCGGCGAGGCCCCGGAGACCCCCCTGTCTCATGCATGCCCACCAGAAGAACCCCTGTGTGAGCACGACGACAGCCGCTCCTCCGGCCGCGAAGGCGATCCCTGGAGCGAATCCCAGGAGCGCGGCGGCAAGGCCTGCCGGAACGAGCCACTGCCCGGCAGCCGCCAGGCCGAAGGGCAGCATCTCCCCGGGTCCGGCCATGGAGAGCGAGAGCCCGCGTCCGCCGAGACCCCTCCTCAGCAGGAACCTGGTCTTCGCCCTCACCATCTTCCAGTCGTAGGACAGGAGCGAAGCGAGGTCGTAGCGCCTCAGGTGGGTTATCTCCAGGTGCTTCAGCAGGCGGATCCGGCCGCCACGCGCGTTCAGCCTGGCCGCGAAGTCGGCATCCTCGATCGAAGCCCCCGCAATCCTCTCGTCGAAGCCGCCGAGCGCCTCGAAGACCTCCCGCCTGACCGCGAAGAAGAATGTGCCGCAGCCTCTGATCGTCTCCGTCCTGATGCGCCTCGTGAAGGTGTAGTGATAGTAGTAGTTCTTGTAGAAGGCGGAAGGTCCGCCCGGCGTGTCCCTGGCGTAGACGGCCTGCACCGCATCCACCCCGGCGAGGCCTGCCGAGAGCTCCTCTCTCCAGTTTTCCGGGGGCAGGGCGTCGCTGTCCACGAAGAGCAGCCATTCCCGCCCCGCGAGGGAGGCGCCGAAGTTCCGGGTGCCGGCCGCACCGGGCGGTCTGCTGCTCGACACGGGCTCCACGCCGGCCTTCCGGCAGGCATCGACCGACCCGTCGCCGGACCTGTCGTCCGCTGCGATGAGCTCGTCATCCCGCGCCATGCCGCGCATCAGCGCGCCGAGGACGGCAGGCAGGGTCTCCTCCGAGTCGTGGACGGGGACGATCAGGCTGAACGACGGGCCGTCAGCCTTTTCCATTCGCTTCCGAGCTGCTCTCCCGCCATCTGGAGGAGGCTCCTGGCCCCGTGGTAGATGGCCCTGAGCTGGAAGGGCGACATGATGTTCGTGAACCTGTAGAAGAGGAACGAGGGTCTCAGGAAATACCTGACGTAGGACAGGCGCCTCAGCTTCATTATCTCTTCGGCGGTCATCGTGAACGGGACGAAGCAGGGCCTCTCCAGGAGCATCCCCTGGTCTCCGAGCTTGTCGGACATGGTTCCGAACAGGCCCTTCTCCACGCCTTTCTGCAGCGGGGTGCCGGGGAACGGGGTGATGGGGAAGAACTCGACCGTGAAGGAGTTGAGCTTCTTCGCGAACTCTATCGTTCGCAGGCCCTCCTGGTAGGTTTCTCCGGGGATGCCGAAGATGTATGTGGTGTGCGTCTTGATGCCCACGGCATGCGCCATCCGCACCGCATGCTCGATCCGTTCGAGCTTCTCGTGCTTCAGGAGCGTGTCGAGGTTCTTCTGGACGCCGCTCTCCACCCCGAAGTTGATGCACCAGCAGCCGGCGTCGGACATCTTCCTCAGGATGCGCGGGTCGACGGCGTCGCCCCGGCAGGAGCACCACCAGCTGATCCTGAGGCGCCTGCGTATTATCTCGTCGCAGATGGCGGCCGCATGATCGTGGCTGTATGTGAAGTGCTCGTCCCAGAACTTTATCTCGCGGGTGCCGAACCTCCGGATGTAGGACTCGATCTCGTCGACGACGAGCACGGGGTTGCGGAGGCGGATCCTGTGGCCGTACATCTTGTAGCAGTAGAGGCATCCCCCCGTGCAGCCCCTGCTGGCCAGCATCTGCATGACAGGCAGCCGCGAGACCTGCTCGAAGCTCGGGAAGTACCTTTCCATCTCGGAGAACTCGACCGCGGGGAACGGAAGGGCGTCGAGATCCTCGATCATGGCCCTGGGGCGANTGGTGACTATGGAGCCATCCCCGTCCCGGAAGACGAGACCATCCACGCCCGACAGGGGCAGTCCGCGCTCGAGTGCGGAGATGAGCTCGACGCTGGTGTATTCGCCCTCGCCCACGGTGCAGGCGTCGAGGTGGGGGCTCTCCGTCAGGAGCCTGACGGGCATCCCGGTGGCCCCGTGCCCTCCTGCGAAGGTGAAGATGTCCGGCTTGCGCGACTTGAGCTGCTCGAGGAAGGGTTTCGCGTTGTCCCACAGGATGGAGATGACATACACGCCCGCGGCATCGGCACCGGATTCGACGACCCGGTCCACCATCTCCTCGTTGGAGTAGAAGTATCCCTCGAGGAAGACTATCGAGTGCCCGGCGTCCCTCAGCATGGCGGCCACGTACTGGAGGCCCGGCGTGGGCCAGCATCCCGCTATGCCACGCGTGTCGCGGGCTCTTATGTAATCCTTGCCCCAGTGGGGCACAACGAGCGCCACACGCAATGCCGTCTGCTCCTCTGGAGAGGGTTTGCCTAGGCCGGGGCGGGGCCGCTCACTTCGAACGACANCTCCCCGTCCGCGACCGTCAGGCGGACGGTGGATCCAGGCGACACGCCACCCTCCAGGATCCTCTTCGCAAGCTCGTTCTGCACGATTCTCGAGATGACCCTCTTGAGGGGCCTGGCGCCGTAGACCGGATCATATCCGCGCTCCGCGAGCAGGTCAACCGAAGCGGAGTCCGCTTCCAGGCTGATCCGCGACGCCGAGAGGAGCGATTGGAGCCTCTCGATCTGGAGCAGCACGATGGCCCTGATGTCCTCCCTCGTGAGAGGCCTGAACACGATCACGTCGTCGACCCTGTTCAGGAACTCCGGTCTGAAGCAGGCCTCCAGCTCCTGCCGNGCCCTGGCTGCGAGCCGGGAGTGATCCGCGCCCGAGCCGGCCATTTCGGCTATCCAGTCGCTCCCGAGGTTGCTCGTCATGATGAGCACGGTGTTCCGGAAGTCGACCGTCCTGCCCTGACCGTCGGTCAGCCGGCCGTCGTCGAGGATCTGCAGGAAGATGTTGAAAACGTCAGGGTGGGCCTTCTCCACCTCGTCGAAGAGGACGACCGAGTAGGGCTTCCTCCGCACCGCTTCGGCGAGGTGCCCGCCCTCGTCGTACCCGATGTATCCCGGAGGCGCCCCGATCAGCCNGGAGACCGAGTGCTTCTCCATGTACTCGCTCATGTCGAGCCGTATGAGAGCGTTCTCGCTGTCGAAGAGGAACTCCGCGAGCGCCCTGGCGAGCTCGGTCTTCCCCACCCCGGTGGGGCCCATGAAAATGAAGCTCCCCAGCGGACGATTCGGATCCTGCACNCCGGCCCGGGCCCTCCTGACGGCCTCCGAGACGGCTCTCACCGCCTCGTCCTGGCCGATGATCCTCGAGTGCAGCTCCTGCTCCATCCTGAGCAGCCTGGCCCTCTCACCCTCCAGCATCCGGGAGACGGGTATGCCGGTCCAGCGNGAGACGACCTCCGCGATGTGCCCGGGCGTGATCTCCTCTGTCAGCATGGCCCCGTTCTCCTGCATCGCNGCGAGCTTCGCCCTGGCCTCGGCGGCGGCCTTCTCGACCTCCCTGAGGGTGCCGTACCGTATCTCGGCCACCTTCTGCAGGTCCCCGGCCCTCTGGGCGGCCGCCTCCCGGACCTTGAGCTCGTCCGCCCTGCGGGCCAGCTCCCTGCTCTCCTCGATGAGATCCTTCTCGCCGCGCCAGCGGACTTCGAGCTCCCTCTGAGTCTCCTGCAGCGTTGAGAGCTCGGTCTCGAGGGTCCTGAGCCTGAGCCGCGAGGGGTCGTCCCTCTCCCTCCGCAGGCCCTCCTTCTCTATCTGCAGCTGCAGGATCCTGCGGTTCACCTCGTCGAGCTCGGATGGCATGCTCTCTATCTCGATCTTCAGCCTGCTCGCCGCCTCGTCCACGAGGTCGATCGCCTTGTCCGGGAGGAAGCGGCCCTGGATGTACCTGTCGGACAGCGTGGCGGCGGCTATCAGAGCGGCATCCTGGATCCTGATGCCGTGATGTACTTCGTATCTGTCGCGGAGCCCCCTGAGGATGCTGATGGTGTCCTCCACGTCCGGAGGCTCTATCATCACGGGCTGGAACCGCCTCTCGAGCGCGGCATCCTTCTCGATGTGCCTCCGGTACTCGTCCAGCGTCGTCGCGCCGATGCAGTGCAGCTCGCCCCTCGCGAGCGCAGGCTTGAGCATGTTGGCAGCGTCGACGGCGCCTTCGGCGGCCCCTGCGCCCACGAGGGTATGGAGCTCGTCGATGAAGAGGATGATGGTCCCCTCGGAGGAGGTTATCTCCTTCAGGACGGCCTTGAGCCTCTCCTCGAACTCTCCGCGGTACTTGGTGCCGGCCACCAGGGCTCCCATGTCGAGGGCGAGGACCCTCCTGTCCCTGAGGTTCTCGGGCACGTCGCCCTGGGCGATCCTGCCCGCGAGACCCTCGACGATGGCCGTCTTGCCCACGCCCGGCTCGCCGAGCAGCACCGGATTGTTCTTCCTGCGCCTGCCCAGGACCTGCATCACCCTTCTGATCTCGTCGTCCCTCCCTATCACGGGATCGAGCTTCTGCTGCCTCGCAAGGGCCGTGAGATCGCGGGTGTATCTGCCGAGGGCGTCGTAGTTGTCCTCTGCGTTCTCGGAGGTGACCCTCGAGGAGCCCCTGACCTCGGAGAGCGCCCTCAGGAAGTCGTCAGGCGTGACGCCGGCGCTCCTCAGGAGCGCAGAGGCGGGCCCCTCCTCGGAAAGGATGGCGAGGAACAGGTGCTCGACGGCCACGAAGTCGTCCTTCAGCTGTGATGCGAAGCCCTCGGCGACCGAGAGGACCTTCTGGAGCCGGGCCCCCGTCCGTGGCTCCGAGCCCCCTTCGCTCCTGGGGAGCCTCGATGTCTCCGATCGGATCTGCGAGGCAAGCGCTCCCGCGTCGGCCCCCATCCTGGCGATGACGCCGGGGATGACGCCTTCCGGCGATTCCAGAAGGGCTGCGGCGAGATGGAGCGGTGTGACCTCGGGGTTGCCGGCGGCGGATGCGGCCTTCCAGGCGGCGTTCACGGCCTCCCTCGCCTTGATGGTCATTCTGTCACCATTCATGACGACCCCTTTCCATTGTCCATGACAAGGAAGAAGCAAGACGCGCGCCATGACGGCCGGCTCGGACCTTGATATCAATATTATGCACTACACTGATTTACGATGCGACGAGCCGGGCATCCCGCGATCGGGGAAGGGATGCGGGCCCGGATGCGCCAGAATGGCCGTCTTCTTTACCGCAGTGCGGCTTTCCCTTAGCTTATGGCAGTTGACCGCTTTCACCCCGCACACTTCGGAGGGCCGATGCTTCGTCTTGGAGTTGTCGGGCTTGGGTACTGGGGCCCGAATCTGGTCCGGAACCTCAATGCCAACAGGCGGTGCGAAAGCCTTGTCCTCTGCGACAGGGACCCCGCGCGCCTGAAGAGGACCGCCGAGCGCTATCCCGGACTCGACCAGACCACTGACTATTCCGACCTCGTGAACGATCCCGGCATAAGCGGGATAATCATCGCGACCGATGTCATGGCTCACTACCCTCTCGCGAAGGCGGCCCTCGAGGCCGGGAAGCACATCTTCGTCGAGAAGCCGTTCGCCTCCAGCGTGCGCGAAGCCTCGGAGCTCGTCGAGATAGGCGAGGCCCGGGGACTCGTCACGATGGTGGGGCATACCTTCCTGTACTCGCCCCCGGTGCTCAAGGTGAAGGAGATACTCGAGAGCGGAGAACTCGGCGAGCTCTACTTCATCACCTCCACGAGGGTGAACCTGGGCCTGCACCAGAAGGACGTGTCGGTCATCTGGGACCTCGCCCCCCACGACTTCTCGATGCTCTTCTACTGGCTGGGCGCCGAGCCCGAGGAGGTCCAGGCCTTCGGCAGCGACTACGTGCTCGAGGGGATACCCGACGTGGCCTTCGTCGACATGCGCTTCCCCGACGGCACCATCGCCAACGTCCAGCTCTCGTGGCTCTCCCCGTCCAAGCTGCGCCGCACCGTCATCGTGGGCAGCAGGAAGATGCTCGTCTACGACGACACCGAGCCCGACGAGAAGATCAAGATCTACGACCGGAGGGTGGACATCATCGAGCCCGCGTCCTTCGGCGAGTACCAGCTCGCCTACAGGACGGGCGACATCGTCTCCCCGCGGCTGGACACGTTCGAGCCACTCGCGGCCGAGATGGACGACTTCCTCGACTGCATAGAGTCGGGCGGCACGCCCAGGTCCAGCGGCAGGGGCGGTCTTGCGGTAGTCCGGGCCATCGAGCGCGCCGACTCGAGCCTCCTCTCGAACATGAAGAAGAGGGGCTGAGCCCTTGACCGAAGCCCCTCCGGTCCTCCTTCAGGCTCACAGCCTGCGGGTCGGTACAACTTCGCTGAAGGAGGCCGACCTCGCCGTCCTGGGTGGCTCGGCCGTCGTCTTCGCGAGCGACTCCGCCGGGTTCCTGAAGCGGCTCGCCTCGGTTCTGGCGGGTTTCTCGAAGCCGTGGTGCGGCCGCGTGACCGCCGGGAAGGCTTCCATCCCGGCGACGGACCGGCAGGCGCGGAGGATCATCGGATTCCTGCCCGCCGAGCCCTGCTGCCCTGACGGCACGACCCCGTACGGCTTCCTCAAGGTGCTGGCCGCCTCCGCGGGCATATCCGCCAGGCAGTCCCCGGGCTCCGTCCAGGAAGTCCTCAGGTGGTGCGGCCTCGGGGAGGTCAGGAGCACGCCGGTCGACAAGCTGGACAGGGAGCAGCGGCTCTGCCTCGCCTTCGCGTCAGCAGTGCTCCAGAACCCGTCCGTGCTGGTGGCCCAGTGCACCATTCCATCCCAGCTGTTCCGCCAGTTGGACGACCTGAAGGCCATCGGGAAGGCTCTGGTCCTGGTTGCCGACTCCGTGGGCTCGATCCCGCCGTGCGCCGACAGAGTTGCGCTCTGCAGCGAAACCGACATCGAGCGCCTCATAGGAAGGGCTGATCTGGCGCGGCTCTGCGCAGGTTCCGTGGAGATCTCGGCCGCGTTCTGCCCCGCGCTCCCGAGGNCCTCGCTGGAGGACATCCCCGGGATCATGTCCCTCAGACAGACGGAGGACGGGTTCGTCTTCGAGCACCCATCGCCCTCCGCGGCCGTCGCTTCGCTCTCCGCGCTGGCGAGGGCGAATGCCAGGGCGCTCACAAGGCTGGACATACGCTCTCCCTCCATCGCCGCGCTCCTGTCCGGGGAGGCCGAAGAGGAGCCGGGAAGGGACCAGGATCTGTTCTGCTGACGAAGCTGGGAGCCATGCGCGCCATGTCAGGGACTTGCGGGCTGTTCCTCGGGAGCGCTCTGCGAAGGCCCCTCTTCTGGATAATCCTCTCCGTCGCGCCGATCCTGGCCGCCCTGCACTTCCAGGGAGATCCGCTCATCGGAGCCATCTGCATCCTGCCGGCCGCGGCGCCGGCCGCGCTGTGCGCCGGCTGGGCCTCATCCCGGCGCAGGCGCTGCCTCGCGGTGTCGCTGGCCATCTCCCCGGCGGGGCAGGGCGTTCTGCTGGCGGGCGAATTGCTGGTGAGCTGCCTGCTGGGAACCGTGCCCGCTCTGCTGGCACTGGAAGCCCTGCCTGGCGCATTCCCATGGCAGATGGCGGCCACGGTGCCGCTGACTTCTCTGGCGACCGCCTCGCTCATCCTCTGGCTCGAGCCTCTCTCCGAGGTCTGGACGAAGCTCGGCGCGTTCGCCGCAGGAGTGCTCTCCATAGTCCCCTCGAAGCCCGGCTTCGTCGCTCTGATCGCTTTCCCGGGCTACCCCGGGGGCGTTGCCGATCCTGCCGCCCGCCTGCATCCCGACGCCTACCTGGCGCTCTCGCTCGTCCTGTGCGTCGTGTCCGCCGTTTTCGCGGCAAGGGGGATGCGCTCGCTCGGCAGGCTGCCCGACTGAAGGCTTCGATGATCCGGTGCATGAAGCTGGAGGACTACCCGCGGCTCATATCCCTCTGGAGCGGTTTCCCCGGTAACGCCATCACGGAGGCCGACGGGCCGGANGGTTTCTCCCGCTTCCTGGAGGCCAACGGGGCGTTCTGCCTGGTCGCCGAGGACAGGGCGGGCATCTCGGGATCGGTGATGGCCGGGCACGATACGCGCAGAGGCTACGTCTACCATCTCGCGGTCAGGAGCGACTGCCAGGGGGCGGGGCTGGGACGCAGCCTGATGGAGGCCGTCGAGAAGAGCCTCGCGGAGGTCGGAATCGAGAAGATCCACCTCTTCATATACACGGACAATCCGGCCCGGGCCTTCTACGAGCGCATCGGATGGGTCTGGCGCAACGACATAGGAGTGATGAGCAGGACCCTCGACCGCGGGGGCGGGCGGAGGGGCTAGTCCCTGAAGCTGAGCACCTTCCTCACGGGACCCGGGACGACCCGGAGCCTTGCGCCGCCTTCCTCGAGCACCCGTCCTACAATTGCGGCATCGGCATCGCCGGCCGCGACCAGGGCATCGACGACAGCGGCCGCGTCGGCGGCCGGGACGGAGGCGAGCAGCCCCCCCGAAGCCTGTGCGTCGTAGAGGACCGCCAGGAGCCTCGGATCTATGTTCTCGTCGGCTTCGACGGATCCCGAGGCATATCGCTCGTTGCTGCCCGTCCCTCCCGGGAGGTACGAGGAGGCGGCTTCGACGGCGCCTTCGTAGACCGGGACCGACGAGGCGTGGAACTCGAACGAGGTCCCGGAATAGCTCGCCATCGCGAGGGCGTGCCCGAGGAGACCGAAGCCGGTGATGTCCGTCATCGCGCTGGTGTCATAGCCCCCAAGGACCTCGGACGCATACCTGTTGAGGCGCTCCATGGTCCTCACGGCCCGGGAGACGCTTCGCTCGCGGAGCCTTCCCTCCTTGATCTCGGAGGCCAGGATGCCGCTCCCGAGAGGCTTCGTCAGGATCAGCGCATCCCCGGGCCTCGCCTTCGAGTTGCGCACGGCCTTCTCGGGAGCCACGACTCCCGTCACGGACATCCCGAACATCACCGTGCTCTGTTCCACGGTATGACCGCCGACCAGCACGGCGCCCGCCTCGATCAGCTTCTCCGAGGCCCCCGTGAGGAGCCCCGAGATGATCTCCAGAGGTACCTTCGCCGAAGGGAAGCCGAGGATGTTCATGGCGGTGATCGGACGGCCGCCCATGGCCCAGATGTCGGACAGGCAGTTGGCGGCCATGATCCTCCCGCACGCCACGGGATCGTTGACCACGGGGGCGAAGAAGTCGACGGTCTGCACGAGCGCGGTGTCGTCGTCGAGGCGGAACACCCCGGCGTCGTCCATCGTGTCCATGCCCACGATGAGATCAGGGCTCTCTATCCTGGGGAGGCCGGCAAGAAGCCCGGACAGCCTGTCCGGGGGCATCTTGCCCGCTCAACCCGCGCAGGGCGTGAAATCGAGCAGGTTCACCGCATAGCGCGGCTCCTCCTCGGCGCGCGGCACGCCCAGCTTCTCGCAGCTCGTCTCGGAACCGGACGAGCGGTGCGCGGCCTGGCATGCCTGACAGTCGCCGTGGAGACCGCAGCTCGATGTGCAGGGGCACTCTCCGTCGCTGTAGGGCGTCATCCCATCACCTCCCCCGGACTGGCGTTCGTGCAAGTATGCAGCGGCAGGAGGCGCTCCACCAGACCGTCGGAGGTTGACCGCGTCGGCTCCCGCGTGATAGATTGGCGCGCGCCGGTGCCGAGGTAGCTCAGTTGGTAGAGCAACGGACTGAAAATCCGTGCGTCGACGGTTCAATTCCGCCCCTCGGCACCATCGTCCCCCCGGTCGCAGTCGTACAACAACTTCCTGCCATCTCCGCGCTGATGCTTTCCATTGCGCAGCACGCACCGGCTGGCGTCGCAGGGGCACCAAGTCATTCAAGCATCTCTGTAATTATATGATGAATATAACTATACGAAGATATGTGAAATATGTGTTGTCTGACACCAGCTCTACCCGCTCTACCTGAGACGGACAAGGGTCTTCGAACCCGATGAATTTCCCTGCACGAGTCTGCAGATATAGACCCCGACAGGCAGATCTGATCCTTCAAGGATTGTCGTGTGCACACCAGCCTGCAGATCGTCATCGATCAGGGTCCTCACGACACGGCCGCTGATGTCGAACAGCATCATGCAAGCCTTCCCCGGGGATGGGAGGCTGAAGCTGATCACGGCAGATGATCGGAGCGGATTGGGGAGGATATCCATCGGAAGCTCTGCAACCGAAGGGGCTGGGCTTTCATAGAGGCCCAGATCCTCGTCGCACTCCAGAAGAAGGTAGTCATAATCGCCTGCTCCGTATGACCTTGTTCTACCTCCGACCAGGATGCCGCCATCCGGTTCCAGCTCGAGACAGCTGCCGGCATCGCTATCGGATCCTCCGAACTGGACCTCCCATGCCACGTCGCCTGCGCCGTCAAGACGAAGCAGCCACAGATCATATCCGCCCTGTTCATCGGATCCGTTGAATCCACAGACGATCAGCGCACCTTGCGGAGTGACTTCGATCCACTCGGCATCATCGTTGCCCGATGGCCCGCCATAGAGGGAATCCCACAGGAATCCTCCACAGTCGTCAAAACTGGCAAGCCACATGTCTGCACAGGCTGGATTGATTCCGGAATGGCTGTACCCTGCTGCGACGACTCCACCCTCGGGAGTTTCGACGGCATGGCAGAACCGGTCGAATTCACTTCCACCGACAACACTGACCCAACTCAAGTTGCCTGATTCATCGGTCTTGATCACGCACCCGTCTGCCGATCCGGCGCTGCCTGATCCGGTCTGTCCCGCAAGGAGATATCCGCCATCGGCTGTCCCGGTGACCGAAAATGCGCAGTCCTGAGCACCTCCTCCGAACTGTCGTTCCCAGAGCAGCTCCCCTTCCTCGTCGAACCCGGCCAGATACATGGATGTGCTATTCTCGAGAAGCAGCCCCTGATAGCCGGTTGTCACGAACGACCCATCAGAGCATTGATACAGGCTGAAGATGCACTCTTCGAGTATGGGGCTCCCATATGTCCTCTCCCACAGAACAGCCCCCGCACTGTCCGTCCGGACCAGCCATCCATCGCAAAATCCTGCACCACTGGAGTATGTTGTTCCTGACAGCAGGAAGCCCCCGTCATCTTCCTCGACTACCGAGGACAGGTAGTCGAAGCTCGAACCTCCGAACAGCACAGACCATTCGAGCGCGCCTGACTGATCGGTCCTGACGAGCCATGCGTCATCAAGTGCAGACCAGGAATCAGAGTTTCCCACAAGTGCGAAACCGCCATCCGTGCATCGAGCCAGGCCGGTGACTTCGTCCCGGCCAGCTCCACCATATGTCCGATACCATGGAATGCCTGCCGCAGGTCCTGGACCCATGCTCAGGAGCAGGACCGCACTGACCAGCAATAATCCGTGACCGGGCACGTCCTGTGCCTTCCGATGTCTGATGAATATCGTATCGGGGAGTTTCAGAGGATGAGCGACGCTTCTCAGAAACCTACCATTCGAATGTGCTACGACAATACCAGACATAGTTCACGCATTCCCAATCGTCAGGAAACATGATCAGGGCCCGGTACTTAGGCATCGGAACCGTCTGGCCATGGAGCATGAGCCAGCAATCGAGACGCCAAGGTTGATTATGGATGATCGTATATGTTGAGAACCAGCCGAAACTGTAGTCATCGGGCTCTGCCAGATGAAGGCTGTCCTCGAATCCGCTCTTGTCATTGCTGAGCTGTATTACTGCATAGTCGGCTTCATTGCCAGCCCATGACACCGAACCGGTGAAATAGCAGCGATCTGCGTCATCGGCGACCGCAACTGCAACAAGGATGCAAAGAAGAGCTATGAGCGCTTTCATCTCATCCCTCCCGGATTGAGTGCATGTAACGATGTCAAGTGGGGGGGGGGCGTCAAGCTCCTCCGGGACGTCCGTGATAAGACGGCATCTTATTACATATTGTCGCGGTGCTTGCTGATGTGCTGCCTGCGGCTGGCGTCCGGCGGCACCCCTTCTGCCGGCGATTGTCTGATTGCATGCAGGGCTGGACGACACGGGGATACGCCGACTACGCGTCGCCCGGACCCAGCTCCAGCTCCTCCAGGAGGGCGGCGGGGGTGAGATCTCGGCGGATGCCGAAACGCGTGAGGGCGAAGTCATAGCGGACGGGATCGTCGGGCCTCAGCGCGGCGAAGCCCTCGGTGATCTCCCTGACTGTTCTGATGTCGGCCTGCCTCCTCCGCGTAAGCCCCAGCAGCAGGCCTGTCCTGTGCATGTGCACGTCGAGCGGCACCATGAGCTCCGAGGCCGCCATCCGCGGACCCCATCCCCCCGGGTCGACCTCGTCGTTCCTCACCATCCACCTCAGGTACAGGTTGAGCCTCTTGCACGCGCTCCCAAGCGACGGCTCGGGCAGCAGCGTGGAGCGTTCGAGGCCCGCCTCGCGCAGGACGGTCGCGACGAAGCTCCTCTGTCGCGTGATCATGTCGCCGCCGGAGAAAGCCTCCAGGAGGCTTCCGCCCAGGGCCTTCTGGATGCGCGCCGCCGCGCCTGCGACCGCGAATATCTCCTCGCCGCAGGAGAACCTGTGCCTGTAGCAGGAGTACCCTCCGACGGGCTCCCCGGAGACGCCTCCGCACAGGAATCGCGACGGCTCGGGGCCGATGCAGTCGAGCACCCTGGCGACGCTCTTCAGGATCTGCTCGACGCGCCCGTAGGCCAGCCCGGAGGCCACCAGGCCCGCGATCTCCCTGTCGGGGAGCGATGGATAGCGGTAGAGGAACTGCAGGGGATCGGGCTCGACGAAGTCCTTCGAGTTGTAGCGGAGGTAGAGCCTCTCCAGAGCCTCGCCGAGCCCGGGCATTCTCAGGCCAGCGTCAGGTCCACCCTGCGGGCTACGACGCCGGGCACCACGTTCAGCTTGCGCTCCAGCTCGGCCTTCTTCTCCTCCTCGCCCACCAGCTCGAGGATTATCAGGCCGCTCTCCGTGCAGTCGTCCAGCACGCCCTCGTGTATGCCGAGGCGGGTCTTTATCATGCAGCCCCAGCCCGTGAGGATCTGCTGGACCTTTGTGGCGGACTCCTTGCGGTTCGACACCATTATGAGCACAACGGTCTTGGTCATGTCCCACCTACTCCGGCTTGAAATCGGACTTCGAGGCGCCGCAGACAGGGCACACCCAGTCGTCGGGGAGGCTCTCCCACGGAGTGCCAGGGGCAATCCCGCTGTCGGGGTCGCCGGTTTCGGGGTCGTATACCCAGCCGCACACCATGCACACCATTCTCTCCATGTACATCTCCTCCTTCTACCGATGGGATGCTACTCGGCGACGCCTTCCCCGGCGCAGGCCCCGGAGCTGCCGACCCCTTCGCCCGCCAGGTCCATCGCCGAGCGGAAAGCCTCCAGGATGGCGGATTTCTCCTCGTCCGAGGCCGGCGACAGGAGCTCGAAGCGTATGAGACCCGATTCCAGAGTGCCCGGAGCGCTGCTGCAGCCGTACTCCTCGATCAGGGCCGGGGCATCCAGCGGATGGCACCTGACATCGAGGAGCACTGATTCTCCGGACGCATCGGCCTCCGCGATGATGCTTCCCCTGAATGTGAAGACCAGATCGGGAGTGCAGTCGACCTCCTCGAGGACCGAGAGATCGCGCAGAAGGCTGAGGAGGACGCCGTTCATTGTGCCTCCGGGGACGGGCCCCTCCGCACGCGGCGGAGGGGCCCCGCATCCCGTCAGTGGATCAGGTGCAGCCAGTCGGAGAGCAGGAACTGCACCCTGCCGATCAGAAGGCTGATACGACCCATGACCGTGAACCCGAACGTCGCGCCGAAGCCTATCATGATGATCCAGATGCCCACCTTCGATCCGGTGCCGAAGAACAGGCCCTTGTGAGGCTTCGAGAAGAAGAAGTAGATGAGCGCGGCGAGGGTTCCGAACACGATGACGATGCTGCCGAGGATCTCGTGCCAGGGCGCCCCCGGGGTGTAGATGGGGATGAGGGTCGCCTGGGTCTGGCGCAGCACGAGGGCCTGCATGTCGTACGGGAAGGCCACGCCCATGCCGGTCCCGAGAAGGAAGGCGATGGGGTAGCGCGACATCCAGGCTATCTTGGGGAAGAATCTCGTCACGTACATGAGCCCCAGCACGGCGGGGATGATCAGCAGCCAGTCCTCGCCCCTCGAGAGAGGCAGGACGAGCCTGGGATAGATCATCCGCTGCCAGCTTATGACCATCGAATAACCGAGCGAGGTTCCGACCACGAGATGCTCTGCCAGACGATAGAGCGGATTCTCCTTGTACAGGAACGAGTAGATCGCCAGCGTGAAGAGCGCCGCGACCCAGATACCTATGGTTTCGTACATTTCCGCCTACCTCCTGGCCTTCAGCGCGGTCTTCTTGTTGAAGCCGCCGGCGAAGAAGGCGATGTTCCCGAGCACCACCATCAGGATGATGGCGATGTGGGCGAGGGACTGCACGTCCATGCCGCGATAGGCCTTGCCTGTCACGTCGGTATAGCCGCCCTGGGTCTCCAGGACTTCGTACTCGGCAGCTCCCCTGAGTCCGCCCATCATCCCGACGATCTGCCCCGACTGGATGTACGGGAAGTAGTCGGTCGCCATGACCGCCGTGACTCCGAAGGCTACTCTGAGGCCGACTCTCGAAGTCCCGTAGATCACCCAGGTCATGCAGGTGGTCGATCCCGCCAGCGTGACGGCCAGGTCGACGTCGCGAAGGGTCTTGTGAGCCTGGAGTATCGGCATCTCGGGCACCGGGTTCCCATTGGTATCGGTGGGATACTGCGAGGCGATCGATGTGCCCATGCCCAGGATCACCAGGTAGAAGGACGGCTGGTAGCCGAGGAACGCGTAGTCGACACCCTCGAAGACCCAGCCCCGTGCGCCCTCGGGCAGGGCATGCCCCGCCGCGGTCCAGGCGGTCTCCAGCGAGTCGCGTCCGGCGAAGCCCGCCGCTCTCATGGATTCCCATTCGGTCCAGGGGACGAACGCGTAGTTGCCGGGAACGCGCGTATCGAAGATCCCGCCCACGGCCTGCTGTGCAAGGGCCTGACCCAGAGGGTAGTAGGCTGTGATGAACACCGGGACGTGCCTCGAGAACGCGTGTCTCAGGACGGCGACGCCCATGGGCTGGTTCTCGGCCTCGGTGCCCGGGTCGAAGTCCCAGCCGACGAAGATGGCATCCTCCGGTCCCAGGCTGTCGACGAGGTTGTAGATGCTCTCCACTTCACGGGTGGGCACCACCGGGAGCCCCATCCTCGCGAAGAAGGGGACTATCACGATGATCGCGATGGCCAGGTATATCCAGCGCCTGTCGATGTTCAGCATCTTCTCCCAGAAGTTCATGGCGCTCACCTACTCCCCGGCCCCGCCGAGCCAGCCGCGCTCGACGCCGAAAATGATCTTGAGGCTGGTCGCGAGCATACCGAAGCCGACGCCCAGCTCGATGGCCCTCTTGGCCGCCAGATTGGGGAACCTGAGGATCCACTGCCCTGTGTTGGGCAGCCAGCGTCCTGCGAGATCACCGATCGGGACCTGGGCCAGCATGACGAAGACGGCCGCCACGAGGAGCACGGTGGCCAGGAGGCTCTTCGCCCTGAACGCGCGGAATGCGGCGCTGGCGATGTAGAAGGCCAGCATGCTGAACATGGTCGCCTGGATGGGTATCTGGACGCGGGAGTACATGAAGTCGAAGAAGCCCGGGCCGTCCGTGCCGCCGAGGAGCGAGCCGGGCAGCAGGGCGAACACCGGCATCAGGAACATCGGGAGGATGACGGCGAGGCTGTAGGCCCAGTTCGTCGACTTCATCCTGATCTTGTACATGTGCACGCGGGTTACACTCCCGACGCCCAGTATCAGAGCGAAAGTCGCGACGATGGGGCCCCAGGAGGTGTAGTAGTTGAACACGTCCTGGGATATCCTGTGAGGGACGAAGTACTGGATGATCATTATCACGCCCCCGACGAGGGCGATCATGAGCGGTAGGCTCCTCTTCACCGCTTTTTCTCCCTTCCGCCCGTCATTCGAGGCTCGTGACGTCGATCAGGCCCTGCAGCTTCGCCAGCAGGGACTTCGACGGGTCCGCATACGATCCTGTCACCAGGTCGATGATGCACAGGAGGATGCCGATGGTTACGAATGTCATGACAATGCCCTTGCAGGCATCCTGGCCCTTCACCGCACCCACCTGCTTGGGCTCGCGGCCCAGGTATGCGCTGGCGGCGTACAGCTCCTCTCCAATCAGGGTGTAGTCACAGGTGGTGATGAAGAAGGGGAGCTGGGTTATGGCGTCGGTGCCGGCAATCTGTATGGCTCCGGACAGGCTTCCCGTCTCGGCGAGAAGCAGCGACTCGGCCCAGAACATGCCCAGGTAGAAGTTGGTCGCAGGCTTCTCCCTGATCATCAGGCCGTTGACTGCAGCCACATAGGCGAACTGGCTGTCGGTCACGAAGAACACGGAGTTGGCCTCGTAGGAGTCGGGCCTGCCGGCCTCCAGATAGGCCTGCTTCACGGCCTCTTCGGCCACCGTGAAGACGATCGGGTCGCGATTCGGAACGCGCAGAGGCGTCTGGTACTGGGCGACCTTCTTCGCAACCCGGCCCAGGATGGTCAGGCTGGCGATGGTCGCGACATCCTCGATGGAGGAGAGGCCAGGCACGTAGAGGATCGGCTTGCCCATCTCCGTGGCTCTGCCGATGGCCTCGTCTATGGCGTCGATGCCGGGGATGGGCCTGAGATACAGCTGATGGCCTGAAAGGGCTCTCTTGAAGTAGAAGAAGATCAGGCTGATGAAAAGCACGCAGCCCACCAGGACCTTCAGCTTCTCGGTGTGGAACCACTCGCCGGAGGCCACTGCGACAGGGCTGACGGAGGCTCCCTCTATCTGCCTGCCGTCGGTGGTGAGCACATCGATGCGGTACTCGTACGAAACCCCGGATTCCACGAGGAAATCTGGATCGTAGCCGTCGATGACGTCGGTGGTCGGGTCACCGAGAGGCACGTGTTTCACGATGGTCCACTGGCCGCCGAGGCTGTCCGGTGCGCCGGGNGTCCTGCGGAGGATGAGGTATGCCAGGACCGAGGCGCTGTCGGGAGATGGCTCGAAGGACACCGAGAGGTGGTCTCCTGCGTCGTTCGGCACGTCCGCAATACTCGTCAGCACCGCGGGCCGGACTTCGGGGAGCGCTTCGGCCACCTGGGCCGACGCGGCCGCGGCGAGGCTGTCCGACAGCAGCAGGAGGCTGTCGGGCGTTGCAGACGGCTCCGGAATGGCCTGGGCCCCCGCCGCTGTGGCGAGGAGGAGCGCCAGTCCCGCCGGGAGCAGGTTGACAGTCATGCGCATAGGCCTGCCTTTCGAGGCGACGGGTTACTTGCCGAAGAACTCGGAGACGATCTTGACGACTTCTCCGCCGACTCTGGTGGTGGCCCCCTCGGTGCCCGCACCGATGTGCGGCGTCGCGATCACCTTGTCGGAGGAGACAAGAGCCTTGTCGGCCGGCGGCTCGACCTCGAACACGTCCAGGCCTGCGGCGAACACCCTGCCCGAGTCGATCGCCTCGAGGAGCGCCTTCTCGTTGAGCACTCCTCCGCGCGCGCAGTTGATTATGACGACCCCGCTCTTCATCATGCCGAACTGGGGCGAGTCGAGGAGGTTCTTCGTCTCCGCCGTCACCGGGATGTGCAGGCTGATGAAATCCGAGGTCCGGCAGAGCTGCTCCAGGTCGACTTTCCTGGCTTCGAGGCCTGTCGGGTCCTCCACGAACGGATCGTAGAACTGGACCTTCATTTCGAAGGCCAGGGCCCGCTTCGCCACCTCGCGGGCGATGCGCCCGAAGCCGACCAGCCCGAGCGTGGAGTTCCAGAGCTCGAGGCCCTTGCTGAAGGTCTTCTTCTCCCACTTGCCTTCCTTGCAGGTGCGGTCGGCCCGGGAGATGAACCTGCAGGCGGCCAGCATGTGGGCCATGGCGAGCTCGGCGACGGCGATGGAGCTGGCGCCGGGTGTGTTCATGACCCTAGCTCCGAATTGTTT
>JGI20214J51088_10000828_pt1 | contig 21174 bp, 20 predicted proteins | sample WetSurMetagenome_FD_51088 | JGI IMG/M metagenome (IMG submission 51088) | reverse complement strand
CCTGCGTCTTTCGCGGGTTTCTCTTTTTCGCCGCAACCCGCAGCCGTGCCTTTATTTACAGAAGCGCGTCGCGTAAGCCTTTACTCGCCACGTGGCCGAACAATTATTAGACCAACTTGGTGTTTACTCTCAAAAGTATACCATATCGCAATTCAGATTGCTACCCAATATCGTTGTAATATATGGTATTATAAAATCGCAACTTGGCAATGCATAGCTAATAGCAGGTAAAAACCAACTTGGTCTATTAAGGGTTTTATGGCAAACGAAGATATATTGCCCGATTTTCAGTCATTCCTGAGGACTCGTAATCTCGTTCCTGAGAAGAATATCCCCTTTTACGCCCTTTGGGCAAACAGATTTATTCATCTCTGCAATGTTACTCATCTGACTGACGATAAACAGGCTCTCGAAGCTTTTTCTGAATCGCTAAATAATGACCGGGCCGTCAGAGAATGGCAGTTCCGGCAAGCTGAACAGGCTGCTCGTTTATATCTATATGAATTCAAAGGAAAGATTGTTCTTAATAACGATGTAACTGATAAATCTGAGCCTTTGAACCAGATGGATATCAGCCGGGTCATTGATGAAATGAGGCGGGCTATCCGACTGAAACACTACTCCTATAAAACTGAAAGAGCATATGTCGATTGGGCAAACAGGTTTTTTAGCTATGTTTTTGAGACTGGAAACTCTAAGGCTGAGCCGTTGTCAAACAATGATGTCAGACAGTTTCTTACTCATCTTGCAATTAAACAGCGGGTTGCGGCGTCTACTCAAAACCAGGCTTTTAATGCGATTCTTTTCTTATTTTCCAATGTATTGGGTAAAGATATCGGAGACCTGGCCGATACGGTAAGAGCAAAACGGGGGGTAAAGCTACCAGTTGTCCTTAGTATTGATGAAATAAGGCTTCTGTTTGAAAATATGCCCGAAAACGCGGCGCTGATGACTAAGCTGCTTTACGGAGCGGGTCTTCGCCTGATGGAGCTGGCCCGCCTCAGGGTCCAGGATATTGATTTCAGCATGAATACCATTACTGTTCGTGACGGAAAAGGCTCTAAAGACAGGACTACGCTTTTACCTGCTGCAGTGAAACAGGAACTCAGCGCGCATTTGGCTGAGGTCAGAAAGCTACATGAGGAAGACCTGGCTGTCGGCCATGGCGAGGTCTATTTACCCGACGCACTGGAAAGAAAGTATCCAACGGCCGGCAGAGAATGGAAATGGCAATATGTTTTTCCCGCGTCAAATCTATCAGTCGATCCCAGAGGCGGTAAGGTCAGGCGGCATCATATCAGTGACACTGCAATTCAGGCTGCCGTTAAATTAGCGACCAGTAAGGCTGGAATAAACAAAAGAGTCACTGTCCATACACTTCGCCACAGTTTTGCCACTCACCTGCTGATGAATGGAGTTAACATTCGTGAAATCCAGGAACTTCTCGGCCATAAGAATGTTGAAACAACAATGATATACACTCACGTTCTAAAAGGCCTGTCGAATGCGCCGAAAAGCCCTCTCGATGCGCTGATGCAGCAGAAGGAGGGCCAACATTCTTAGCTGTTTATTTAAAATCCCCCGTGGCAATCCGCGGGGGATTTTAAAAACTTTCGTTAAAATCAAAAATGGATTTTAATAGCCGGAACTGCTAACTCACGGTCTGCTCATAAGCCCATGTGAGCCATTCCAGGCATAATTCAAGGTCCGCTTTTGTGACTGTCGGGCCGCACCACAGACGGAATCCTGTCGGAGCCGCTTTATAGGCGTTGATATCATAAGCTACCCCTTCAGCGGCGAGAAGCTTTTCTATTTTCTTTGCCGTGGCCTTCTGATCCTCCGGCGAGAGGGAGGTGAACTTTGAGTCTACAACCTTGAGGCATACGGATGTATTGGATCTTATTGCCTTGTCTTCAGCCAGGAAGCCAAAGCGGCTTTCGCCGGCTATCCATTTTTCGACGGACGCAAGATTGTCGTTAGACAATTTCATCAGGCCCTGCAGGCCGCCCTGCTGTTTTGCCCATTCGGTTGTGTCGATCCAGTCTTCAACACAAAGCATCGACGGAGTATTTATCGGCGAGCCGTTGAAGATATCTTCATTGATCTTGCCGTCATTCTTCTTCATTCTGAAGATTTTCGGCATCGGCCACGAGGGGGTATAACTTTCAAGCCTTTCAACGGCCCTCGGAGACATTATCATCATTCCGTGTCCGCCTTCGCCGCCAAGGCATTTCTGCCATGAGAAGGTTAGCACATCTATTTTGTTCCAGGGAATGTCCATTGCAAAAAGGGCGCTGGTTGCGTCACAAATTGCAAGCCCTTTTCTGTCGTCGGGTATCCAGTCGCCGTTCGGAACTTTAACACCGGAGGTTGTGCCGTTCCATACGAACACAACATCATTGTCCCAGTTAACTTTTTTGAGATCAGGTATCTGTCCGTACGGCGCGTCATATACATTGGCTTTGAGCTTTAACTGCTTCGTTACATCAGTAGCCCAGTCCTTGCTGAAGCTTTCCCAGACAAGCACGTCTACTTCTCTTGGGCCGAGAAGCGACCACATCGCGCATTCAAAGGCGCCGGTGTCGGAGCCCGCAAAAATGCCTATCCTGTAGTCGGCCGGAACATTTAAGAGTTCTCTTACATTCTCTCCCGCCTGCTTGAGCCTCTTTTTACCAACATCCGACCTGTGCGAGCGTCCTGCCGAATAGCCCTGCAGCGCCTGGGGAGCCCATCCTGGGCGTTTCGTGCAGGGGCCTGAACTGAAATTGGGAACTGCCGGTTTTTGAGTAGGTTTCTGTTTCATGTCACAACTCCTTTATTAAGATGTATTTGGTCCAAATTTAATAGCAATATTGCCAGCCTACATTTTTTTGAATGGCTTCTCTACATTAACTTCAACCGTATAATATACCTCTAAATGAAGCTGATTTTCAATTATTGCTATCAGAAACCATGGAAGTCATGAAGATATTTATTTCCCTTTTTCGGTAGCTAAAATCTAATGACTAATCACTTAAAGCCATCGGCAATGATCTTTAAGCCCGCTTTTCATACTGAAATGCATACCAGTCTATAAGCCGTCGAATCATTTTCTGATATGATGTATATTGTTGTTATATTTAGAGTATGAACCACCGGCTCGCAAAGGAAAAATCTCCCTATCTGAGACACGCCGCGGATCAGAAGATAGACTGGTATCCGTGGTGCGATGAGGCCTTTGATCGCGCAATGCGGGAAGACAAGCCGATATTCCTGAGCTCGGGCGCTGTATGGTGCCACTGGTGTCATGTTATGGCAAAGGAATCTTTTTATGATGAGGAGATTTCCCGCATCCTTAATGAACGTTTCATCTGCATCAAACTTGACCGCGACGAAAGGCCCGATATTGATCGCGTTTATCAGCAGGCAGTCGGAGCTATGGTAGGCGCAGGCGGCTGGCCGCTCTCGGTTTTTCTGGCGCCGGATGCCAAGCCCTTTTATGGCGGCTCGTATTTCCCTCCTGACGGCCCGGACGGCAGACCGGGGTTCCGGAATTTACTACTGAAAGTTGCCGATATTTATACGGACAACAAAGATGAAATAGGCGCCTATGTTGCCGGTCTGATAGATGCCCTGAAGTTTGACGATTCCAGGTCTTCGGATTACAGCCTGTCTGTTATTGAAAAAGCGGAGCTCGCATTTGTTGGGAAGATGGATATCCATAACGGCGGCTTTGGCAATGCTCCGAAATTTCCGATGACGGGAACCTATGATTTCATGCTGGGCCGATGTTTTTTTGAAGGATCTGATAAAATCCGCTCCCTGATGAATAAAACCTTGACCAGGATGGCCATGGGCGGCATATATGACCATTTGCAGGGCGGTTTTCACCGGTATTCGACCGACGCTGAATGGATTATACCCCATTTTGAGAAGATGGCCGATGATAATGCGCGCTTATTAATCAATTATTCCAATGCGTTATCTATGTTTAACGATGAAGTGTACCGCTCAAGGGCTGTTGGGGTTGCCCGCTTTCTTACTGAAACGCTTGCTGATCCCAAAGGCGGCTTTTATTCGAGTCAGGACGCGGATGTGACGCCGGACGATGAAGGCGGATATTTCACGTGGACTGAAAATGCTCTTAAAAGTTGCATAGATAAGGCCGCATTCGACCTCTTATCGCGTCATTTTTTCGATCAGAGGGGAATTATGGGCCATGATCCCTTAAAACATGTGCTGTTTGCGGCAAGGCCTATCCCGGAAATAGCGGCTGAAATGGGGATATCAGAGGCGCAGGCGCTTACCCTTTTTCAGCGCGGCACGGCGCGGCTACTTGAGGAACGGTTCAAAAGGGAGGCCCCCTTACTGGACAAGACGCTCTACAGTTCGCTGAATGGTCTTGTAATATCAGCGCTTTTCAATGCTTCATGGGTATTGGATAACGCGGCTCTTGTTAATAAGGCCCTGAAGGGTCTTAACCGGATTCTGGATTTGCGCCTGCGTGACGGCGTTCTTTTTCATACTACGGGCGTAGCTGCTGTGCTGGATGATTATATATTTCTTGCAGAGGCTTCTATTGCGGCATATGAAACAACAGGCAGTCAGGAATGGCTGACCAAAGCTATTGAAATCATTGACATTTGCATTGCCCGCCTATGGGATAAGGAAATCGGCGGTTTTTTCGATTTCGAGGCGGACATTATCGGTATACGGCCTAAATCGATTGATGATGCACCGCATCCATCGGCTAATGCGGTTGCGATAAGATTGTTTCAGAAGCTATATATATTGACAGAAAAAGATATATATAAGAAAATGCCTGAAACGGCGCTCAAGGCCTTTTTTGAGAAGACTTCCTCGATCAGCCTGCATTGGGCAGCTTATTATTCGGCATTGGAGGCGTCAGCCAGGACTCTTAAACTTGAGATCTATGATGCGCCGGACAGTGAGCTGGCCAGGACCGCACGGTCATCATATTATCCTTATAAATCAATCAAGTTTAATCTGGATATGCGGGGATATGTGGTTCCCTGTCTCGGGCGGACCTGCTATGATCCGCTTCGGACGGCACAGGAGCTGAAGGATTATATAGCAGGTTTGGGTAAAATTAAACCTGGAATTGGCGCTGGAAACCGGAAAGGCCGTCATGAGTAGCCATATCGAAGTCTCGGCGCAGGGATATCGTATCCGCTTTATGACAATAATATCATGCGGTTGACTGATAAACCGGTAAATGCAATATACTGCGCAGTTTTGGCAAGACAAGAGATGGCTACCCATGAAGTCTATTTCAGTTTTCTAATGACAAGTTTCTGCATAACAGAATATCATATATATATATGAACGACTGGAAACAGATCGGTAAGGCAGCTTTAATATTCCTTTTGGCCTTATATGGAGCCAACTGCGCATTCAATCCGTCGAAATGGCATCTCCTGGACGGAGTAGATCTGGTAGTTCATGAGGCGGGTCATCTCCTGTTCGGCTACTTCGGCCAGTTTATCGGGGTTGCGGGAGGGACGCTTGGCCAGCTGCTGGTTCCTTCTGCGTTATCAGTCTATTTTTATCTGTATCAATCCAGATTTGCCTCAACCGTACCCCTTTTCTGGCTCGGGCAGAGTCTGATCAATGTCTCGGTATATGTGAAAGACGCTCAGGCCATGGCCCTTCCGCTTGTAAGCATTGGGGGCGGAGACGCTATACATGACTGGCATTTCATGCTTTCCAGGCTTGGGTTATTGAGGCATGATCAGCTTATCGGAAATACAATATATGTTTCAGGTATTCTTATAATTGTTTCGGCAATTGTCATGGGTTTCCTTTGGGCCTTCAGGACAGCGGAAACGAACGATCAGGACAACCCTACGACTACTTCGGTCTAATCTCTTCTATCTAAAACCGGTTTGCGTTACGGAAACATACTGGCCTGGCGTGACGCCTGTGACCCGCTTGAATGAACGGGTAAAGTGGCTTTGATCAACAAAGCCCGTATGATGGCCGACATGCGCTATGCCCTGCCCTTCTGAAAGAAGCTGCCGGGCCTTCCTGATTCTCACCTGGAGCAGAAAGTCATGCGGAGAAATACCAGTGTTTTCACGAAACAGGCGTTGAAAATAGAAGGGGCTTAGCCGGGCCACTCCTGACAGTTGTTTCAGGGACAGGCGCCGCGCATAGCTCATCCTCATAAATTCACGAACCCTTTTGATGGCGTTATCATGTGCGCCCACACAACAAACAGTCGGGGCCGTATCCGCATGGCGCAATATAAGCATGGATAACAGTGAAAGCACAACTGTCTCCACTTCCAGGATCGAGCCTGTATTTTCAATAAGGGAAAAGAAGCGGCTGATTATTGAACCCAGCTCCGCATCGTGTATGAGCGTGTTTTTAAAATACGGCATTGCCTGCGTTTTAGCGGATATTTGTGAAGCAAGGGACTGCATGCCGGCTTCCTGAACGCAGACGATCATGTAACTGTGCCCCTTATCCCGGGATTTGCATGCATGGACCGCCTCAGGATTGATTACGAACATTTCATTTTCATGGATGACCGTCGACGCGCCGCCCTTATACATAATACGCGAACCTTTCTTAACGACGCCGATACAAAACCCCTCATGCGCATGCCTGCGGAATTCGCTGGTCACATTGGTTCCACTGACTGCCTGGACATGCGGCAATCCCGAAAGATCGAAAAAACGAACGGCTTGCCGATTGCTGCTGCTCATCTCCTCTACGCCTCCATTACACCAATGCAGGAAAGAACTTTGCAAACAGAAACAGGCCGCTGTTTCCCGCAATTACCTTATGTTTCGTTCCTTTCGGTATTAGCCCCATTCGTCCCGGATGGTACCGTGTCTCTTTTGAGTCTAAGAGAAAGACTCCCTCACCATCTATAACTTCATGAAGCTCCCACTGGTTTTCGTGGACATGCTCTTCCAGGATTGCATTGGGACCCATTCGAACCATATGACAGCTTAACATACCTGCGGTATCTGCGCCTTTGACAACCTGTTTCAAATAGACCCCTTTGAACTTTGGGTGTTCATTCCACGGCATCTCTGATATCATATCATCTCTGTCCATTAAGGTAGTTGATCCGTTTGTCATGCATGCAGCGATTTCGCTTGTCTCCATAATCTTCTCCTTTCATCATGAAGCGTCCTTACGAAAAGAGTTTACATCAAGAGAATCGGCCTTGTATTGTACAATGTTGCCAAATGTTCCACGTGGAACATTTGAAAACGAGCGAAAAGCAATGAGCATTAAGTTATAAGCTTAAAACTGACTGCTAACAACTTTTACTTAACGGTGAGACGAGAGATGGATACTCATGACAGCCATTTCTAGTTTTCCAATGCCAATTTTGGATTAAATAACAACGCTTTTTTTCGCGCCACTATCCGGAATATGTCGGATTCATGGCCATTCATTGTGCAGACCTTGACTCTATCTTGCCATAGAAAGTCAAAGCCCGATAGCAGTTGCTGTATATGTTTCATTTGATGATGTCGAAGCACAGCTCCCTCTGTACGGAACATGCCGAATGTGCCCAGCTCCTTCTCGAACTCATGGTATCGTTTCTGGTTTCTCTCATCTGCCTGGAGGGGGTAGTCACTGACAAAAACGATGCCGCGCGGTCTCAGCAACCTATGAACTTCCGAGATAGCGCTCTCCTGACCGGAATCAGACGGTATGCATGTAAGGACCGCCATCAATAGACAGGCGTCAAATGAATCATCCTCGAAACCGGTCGATCTGCCGTTGAAAGTGCGAAGGTCCAGATTACTATTCAGATTCCTTCCCCTCTTTATCATCTGTTCGGAAATATCAATCCCGGTCACGTTACGATACCCCGCTTCGGTCAACTCTGAACATGCGCGGCCATAGCCGCATCCGTAATCCAGTATCTTCGCCGTAGTCGGAAGCAAATCGCGAAGGACTGACATCGGGATCGAGTGCGTGAAGGTCTTAACTGCGGCCACGCTGTTCCAATACCCTGTTTGGACATCAATTTCGTTCATATCGTATCCTGCGACAACAATTCCCTCAGACCTGCAAGAGCGTAAATTTTGTAACCGGATCAAACTCCCTGGTCGCCGTTACGCCGACGATCTCGATAATAATCGCCTCCAGCACAATGAACGCCTCGGCGCCCTCCCTCAAACAGCCGGTCTTAACATCATCCCTTTTCCCATAAGAGCCATGAATATGAATCTTCGGCTCATCGTTATGCCAGAATATAGTTCCGATCCCCAAAATCTCATGGCTTTCTTTCATCTCACGCCATATCGGGTTTGGCGGCATCTCGTCGGTTTCCGACCCGACAACAAATCGCCCGGCCTTCATCCCTCCAACCAGATAGCAGACCGCTGACCGCAGGTTTTCCCTTTTCGCCACATCCTTTATGCCCTGAAGAACATCGTCGCCATCATCAAACCTGGCTATGACCACCCGCCCCGCCGAACCAACCTGATATTTCATATATATTGCCTCCATCTATTAAGGTAATTAGCCTATTTTAACCCAGAATTGTCATTAAAAACTGAAATAACCTTCATGGGGAGACATATAGAAGTCTCGGCGCGGAGATATCGTATCCGCTTTATGACAATAATATCACGCAGCTGACTAATTACCCCGTTAATGTCATATTATGCGCTGGCTGGTGAGCCTGTCGAACCATGGCGGGACGAGAGATGGATACTCATGACGGACATCCTAATTGTTTACAAAAAATATTTCTTTCCATTGATACTTCCGGGATTATTAATGTTCCACGTGGAACATAGCATGCAAATCCAAACCGAGCCCTATGCCAGCGCCGCGCGAACCGCCTTTACCAGCGCCCCAACCTCTTTATCCAGCAGCGTCCGCATATCCAGGATGAGCCTGTCTTCTTTAATGCGCGCAATCACAGGCGGATTACCGAGCCGGAGCCGCCTTTCGAGGTCATTTACCGACATCTTCATTGGCGCTATGGCCACCGCAAAGGTATCGAAGGCAATACCCGCAAGAGCGCCGCCACCCGATTGAGAGACATCCGCAACAATCTCGATATTTGCTCTATCTGTTAGCGCACCGCGCTTCATAAGCATTGACGCCACTTTCTTTGCCCTCGCCTTTATCTTTTCGGGCCGCTGAAGCAACATGGAAAGCGTCGGAATCTTTTCCCTGACTGAATCCATATCCAGATAACACATAAGGGTCGCTTCAAGCGCGGCAAGGGACATCTTATCAATGCGCATCGCCCGGATAAGTGGGTTTTTCTCTATTATTTCAATGAGTTGCCTCCTGCCGACAATCACCCCGGCCTGCGGCCCTCCAAGCAACTTATCGCCGCTGAAGGTCACGATATCCGCCCCGGCTGCGACAACCTCCTGCACAGTCGGCTCAATATGGATGCCGTAGGGCTTCAGATCAATCAGGCATCCGCTGCCAAGGTCGAACATGACCGGCAGCTTCAGCTTTTGCCCCAGGGACACCATTTCCTCAATTGTAACATCTGAGGTAAAACCGATCATCCTGAAATTTGACTGATGGACCTTCATCAATAGCGCTGTATTTTCCGTCACTGCCTTCTCGAAATCAAAAGTGTGAGTCTTGTTTGTCGTACCGACCTCACGCAGTATGGCTCCGCTGCCTGACATCACATCGGGTATCCTGAACGACCCGCCGATCTCCACCAGCTCACCGCGGGAAACTATTACCTCCTCCCCTTTTGCAAGGGCCGCCAGACAGACAAGAACTGCAGCCGCGTTATTGTTGACGATAATGCCGTCTTCTGCGCCGGTCAATTCACTCAGAAGCCTCTTGATATGAGAATACCTCTTGCCCCTCACTCCCTGCTCGATATCATATTCAAGGTTGGAATAGTTGCCTGCTACCTCTGCGATATGTGCGATGACTTCCGGTGAAAGAATGGACCTGCCGAGGTTTGTATGCAAGACAACGCCGGTGGCATTCAGGCATGGTTTAAGGCTGTATCCGGCAAGTTCTTCAACCAGGGCGCCAATCCTGCTGATGATACCAATCAGATCAACTTCCCTGCCGGAGCCCTCCAGAATGGTCTCACGCAGATTATTCAGCACAACCCTGATCGCACGGATAACGAGCTGACGCGGATATTTCTGCTGCCATTGCAGCCCGTCGTCAGATTTCAACAGTTCGTCAACCGACGGGAGCCTCGAGAGGAGCGCCTGTTTATCCATAGCTTGTATTTTACCCCCTTGACCGCCTGCTTTTCAAAGTCTTACCAATTATATTATTATACTATTCCAAATAAATATAATAATTTGTCTCTAAATAAATTTCATTCAGGAGGTCAGTTGTATTATGAAAGTGCTTATTAGCGACAGCATGTCTTCACAATGTGTCGACATACTTAAAAAAGAGGGGCTCGAGGTCGACGTAAAGACCGGGCTCAAACCAGACGAACTCAAGGCGATCATCGGCGAGTATCATGGATTGATAGTAAGAAGCGCCACCAAGGCTACCGCCGATATTATAGACGCAGCCACAAACCTCAAGGTCATAGGCCGCGCCGGCTCAGGCCTCGACAACGTCGACAAGGTGGCTGCATCAAAAAAAGGTATTGTCGTCATGAACACACCGGGCGGCAACACGGTCACTACTGCGGAACATGCAATAGCCCTGATGTTTTCGGTGGCCCGCAAGACCCCGCAGGCCAATGCCTCAATGGCGGCGGGCAAGTGGGAGAAGGGCAAGTTCATGGGCGTGGANCTATTCAACAAGACCCTCGGCATAATAGGACTCGGCGCCATCGGCAGCGAGGTTGCGCGCAGGGGCCAGGCTATGGGCATGCATGTAATCGCATTTGATCCCTTCCTGAGCGACGAAAAGGCAAAGAGTATGGGCATAGAGAAGTTCACGATTGCGGATATCTTCAAGAAGGCTGATTTCATAACCGTCCATACACCGCTTACCCCCGAGACAAAGAACCTCATCAATGCCGCGAGCATAAAGACGATGAAAGACGGCGTCTTTATCATCAACTGCGCCCGCGGCGGCATCGTCAATGAGGCGGATTTGCTGGAAGCCATCAATAGCGGTAAAGTAGGCGGAGCAGGTCTCGATGTATACGAGAAAGAGCCGCCCGAGAACAATCCCCTTGTCGGCCATCCAAAAGTCGTCTGCACCCCGCACCTCGGCGCATCAACAACCGAGGCGCAGGAGAATGTGGCGCTCGCAATCGCAAACCAGGTTTCCGACTATCTGATGCACAATGTAATCAGGAATGCGGTCAACTTCCCGTCGATACCGGTCGACCAGATGCCGACCCTCAAGCCATTTATCAACCTTGCAGAGACACTCGGTTCATTTGCTGCCCAGATATTCGACAGCAGCATAACCGAAGTCAGCATCGAGATGAGGGGCGAGGCGGCTGAAATAAATTCCGCCCCTATCACAATAGCAGTGCTCAAGGGAATACTCTCACCCATACTCCAGGAGACCGTGAATTTTGTGAACGCGCCATTTATAGCAAAGGAACGCGGTATAGAGGTGAAGGAAGTGAAGAGCAAAGACTCCGGCGACTATCAGAGCCTTCTGGCCGTCAGGCTCAAGTCTGCCCAGAAAGAGCTTTATGTCGCGGGCACGCTCTTCAGCAAAAAAGACCCCTGGATACTCAGGGTCGACAACTTCAATGTCGAAGTTGTGCCCGAAGGCGTCATGCTCTTCATGTATAACAATGACAAGCCCGGTGTTATCGGCAATATAGGCAACCTGCTCGGACAGAAGGGCATAAATATCGCCCGCATGCACTTCGGCAGGGAAGCCGCAGGCGGCAGAGCGGTGTCGGTAGTAAATATAGATGCGCCTGCCAACAGCGATCTCATTGCGGAGATCAAAAAGCTGCCGAACATACTTGACGTAAAAGTTATAAACATATAAGATTAATTGGAATCCTCAAGGGGTTCTTCCATCGCCCCTTGAGGATTCGCATGTTTACGACCGAATAAACTTTGAGAGGTACGCGATGTCAACAGTCGTGATAGTCGGGGCGCAGTGGGGTGATGAAGGAAAGGGCAAGATCGTCGATTTCCTTACTCAGAAGGCCGATGTTGTGGCCAGATACCAGGGCGGCAACAACGCCGGCCATACAGTAGTAATCGGAAATGAAAAGTATGTCCTCCACCTCATACCCTCGGGCATCCTCCACAAGGGGACACGCTGCGTTATCGGCAACGGTGTGGTTGTGGACCCTCGCGCGCTCCTGCGCGAGATAGACGACCTGAAAGGGCGGGGCTTCAACGTTGATAACAACCTCTGCATTTCGCAGAACGCCCATATTATAATGCCGTATCATATAGCTATCGAAGTTGAAGAGGAGAAGAGCAAGAAGATAGGCACAACCGGCAGGGGCATCGGGCCATCTTATACCGACAAGATAGCCAGGCATGGAATAAGGGCCATAGACCTGCTACGCCCTGTATTGTTCAGGGAAAAGCTGCGCGCCAATCTTTCAGCATGCAACTATCTATTGATAAATATTTACAAGGCCGCGCCTCTGGATGAAGACTCGATCTTTTCCGAATATATGGAATACGCGAAAAAGATCAGTAAATATATCTCGGACGCATCCCTGTTCATCAATAAAGAAATAAACGCGGGCAGGAATATCCTGATTGAAGGGGCCCAGGGCACACTGCTCGATATCGACCACGGCACTTATCCGTATGTAACGTCGTCCAATACCATTTCAGGCGGCGCATGCACCGGCCTGGGCATAGCCCCGACAAAGATAAACAGAATCCTCGGCATAGTGAAGGCATATACCACAAGGGTCGGTGAGGGGCCTTTCCCGACTGAACTGACTGATGAGCTGGGAGAGTCCATACGCCGGCGCGGCGGGGAATTCGGCGCCACCACAGGCAGACCCCGCAGGTGCGGTTGGCTCGATATAGTCGCCCTGCGCTACTCGACTACCATAAACGGCTTTACAGGCATCTGCCTGACCAAACTGGATATTCTTGACGGCATGGACAAGGTAAAAATCTGCGTTGGCTACAAGTATGATGGAAAGAGCCATCAGGATTTTCCGACCGATCTGGAGGCTCTGATAAAGTGCAAGCCCGAGTATATAGAGATAGACGGCTGGAAAGAGAGCACCGTCGGAATAAAAGATGTAAAAGATTTGCCGGTAAACGCGAGAAAATATATCAGCAGGATTGAAGAAATGCTTGGTGTCGGAGTGGATATCATCTCGACCGGCCAGAAGCGCGACGAGATCATCACCCTGAAAGAGCAGTTCTGATTAATCGTTTTATAGCAAACATCATGGGTTAATTACAATTCCGGGGGATAAAGTATATCTTGCGCCATAAAGGACAGGGTGGATGAGATGGTTCTGAGCGACCCCCTGAAGCATCAGCGAACATAGTTTATTCAATGATCAGATTTCCTGATCAGATACATGCAATCCAAAGTGAATTTGGAAATCCCGTCGCATTCAGAACCACTAAAACGGCTTGTCCTTTCATGGCGTTGAAAACAATATGACAGGCATCAAGGGCAACCGCATCTCGCCTCGCCAAATTAGACAAGTATCTATTTACTCCGCAGAAAAGGGAATACCGCAGGACACCATTTACCTAACTTGGAACTCAACGACTTGCGCCGAGTCTACTATACGGCTACCCTTGATGTCCCCCTGTGCTGTTATGGTCTGATATGGCATGAAATATATTATTTCTGTATATAATGTCACATATGAATTTCGCCAGACATATCCTTAACCTTCTCTTCCCTTCCGAATGCCCTGTCTGCCGCGATCCCTCAGATGCGCACGAGTATAACCCGATCTGCGCCAAATGCTGGTCGACCATATCCAGATACGAGGGGCCGTCATGCGCGATCTGCGGACTGCCGACCGTTTCAGAATATACCGGTCTGTGCGCCGAATGCGTAGCCAAAACGCCTCCCTTCTCAAAAATAACGTGCTACGGCATATACGAGGGCGCGCTGAAGGAATCCATCCATCTCCTGAAATTCAACGGTATCAAACGCCTTGCAAAACCCCTGGGAGCCCTTCTGCCGGAATTGGTCAAGGATGAATTTGACGCAGTCGTCCCTGTGCCGCTCCATATAAAAAGGCTCAGGGAACGGGAATTCAATCAGAGCGCCCTGCTCGGCCATTACCTGTCAAAAGCCTGTAACAAGCCCTTGCTGCATGACACGCTCATAAAGAATCATGAAACGTCCCTCCAGACCGCTGTCAGTGGTAAAGAGCGGCGCAGGAACCTGCGCGTGGCATTCTCAGTGAAAAAGAATATAAGCGGCATGAGACTTCTTCTGGTGGATGATGTGATAACCACAGGCGCGACTGTAAGGGAATGCGCATCAACCCTGAGCCGGGCCGGGGCAGAGGAAATAAAGGTCGTGGCCCTTGCCCGCTCAATGCCCAGAATAAATACTTGAAAAGCTCAGATTGTTACTGTTATTATTATGTTCCTTAATTTTCATCTGTGCCGAAGTGGTGGAATTGGTAGACACGCACGTTTGAGGGGCGTGTGGGGAAACCTATACGGGTTCGAGTCCCGTCTTCGGCACCATTTTTTCTTACCGTTTTTTCTTCTTTTGTTTTTTGTCCGCTGATTTCTCCATGAATCCGAGCTGCAGAATCTTTTCCTTTAACGCCTTCATTCTGTCTCGTATCTCCGCCGCCTTCTCGAATTCGAGCCTGGCCGCAGCTTCCTTCATCTCGGCCTCCAATTTTCTGATGCTGTCTTCGGACAGATCGTAAGCCGGAGCTTCTTCCGCAACCATCTGCTGTATGCCGTAATCCGACTCATAAATGTAGCCAAGCACGTCCTTGATCTGGCTGGTGATAGTTTCGGGCGTAATACCCATTTCGTCATTATAGTCTGCCTGTATAGTCCTGCGACGCGCGGTCTCAGCCATTGCCTTGCGGATAGATTCGGTCATCCTGTCGGCATAGAGTATGACTTCTCCGCATACATTCCGCGCGGCCCGGCCCGCGGTCTGTATGAGAGAGCGTTCAGAGCGCAGAAAGCCCTCCTTGTCCGCGTCGAAGATTGCCACAAGAGAAACCTCGGGAAGGTCAAGTCCTTCCCTCAACAGGTTGACTCCGATCAGCACATCGAACTCTCCCAGCCTCAGATCCCTCAATATAGCTATCCTTTCGAGGGTGTCAATCCCGGAGTGCAGATACCTTGCCCGCACGCCAAGCTCGGTGTAATAAGCGGTCAGGTCCTCCGCCATTTTCTTTGTAAGGGTCGTCACCAATACCCTTTCATTACGATCCGCCCTCTTCCTTATCTCGGCAAGAAGATCTTCAACCTGGCCTGATATCGGCCTTATAACCATTTTGGGGTCCATTAGCCCTGTCGGCCTGATTACCTGCTCGACAACCCTGCCTGAAGACCTGTTAAGTTCATAAGCGCCCGGCGTGGCCGACACATATATGACATTATTCATCCGCTGCTCGAATTCATCGAACTGTAGCGGACGGTTGTCGAGGGCCGAGGGCAGCCTGAATCCATAATCTATTAAAGTCTTCTTCCTTGATCTATCGCCATGATACATGCCGCCGATCTGCGGCACAGTCGCATGCGACTCATCAATTACCAGAAGGTAATCGCCGCCTGCCGGTCCGCTGATCATATAATCCATCAACGTATATGGCGGCTCGCCCTCCTTTCTGCCGCTGAGATGGCGTGAATAGTTTTCTATGCCGTGGCAGAAGCCGAACTCCTTCAGCATCTCCATGTCAAACCTTGTGCGCTGCTCTATCCTGTGCGCAAAAGCGACCTCCCCCAGATTTCTGAAATATACCATCCTCTGTTCCATCTCCTCAAAGATGGATTTGATTGCCGCGTCGACCTTATCTTTCGGTGTTATCCAGTGGCTGTTGGGATAAAGGACCAGTTTCGAGAGTTTATTCAACCTGGCGCCGGTCAGGGGGTCGAATTCATAAATGGCGTCGATATCGTCGCCGAAGAACTCGATCCTCACAGCCCTGTCGGAACAAAACGCCGGAAAGACCTCGACAATGTCCCCCCTCGCATGGAAATTGCCGCGCTTGAAATCAGTGTCGCTGCGGACATACAGGATATCGACCAGCTTTCTGATAAAATCATCTCTTTTGATCCTCATGCCTTCTTCGGCGATTATATGCATGTTCATGTAATCCTCTGGCGCGCCGATGCCGTAAATACATGAAACAGACGCCACAACAATGACATCCCTTCTTTCGAGGATAGACATTGTGGCCGAATGTCTGAGGCGGTCGATATCGTCATTGATCATCGAATCCTTGTCTATGTATGTGTCTGATGTAGGTATATAAGCCTCGGGCTGGTAATAGTCGTAATAGCTGACAAAAAATTCGACGGCGTTTTCCGGAAAGAGTTCTCTGAACTCCCCGTATAGCTGAGCAGCCAGCGCCTTGTTATGGGCCATAATGAGCGCCGGCTTGTTGATATTCCTGATAACATTGGCGACAGTAAAGGTCTTGCCCGATCCTGTCACTCCGAGCAATGTCTGATGCCGGACACCGGATAAGATCCCATCTGTAAGTTCAGCTATCGCCTTTGGCTGGTCGCCCTTTGGTGAAAAAGTCGTGGCAAGTTTAAATTCGTTCATCTTTTTATGTTAAAATAATAGACAAAGATGGGTAAACAAGAAATCCGAACGGCGATAGTATAGCCTGAGCCCATCTTCATCAACGTTCAGCTTTGTATTGAGAGAACTAACCTTCTTATGGGAAAACAGAATACTCGATGCGCCGCTCCGCTATTTCATGACATCCATGAAGAATGCGGTGTATTCGGCGTATATGGACACCCCGAAGCGGCAAATCTCACCTATCTCGGCCTTTACGCCCTGCAGCACCGCGGGCAGGAAGGCGCAGGCATCTGTTCGGCAGACGGAAAATCCCTCTTCATCGAAAAAAACATGGGCCTGGTGGCCGATATCTTTTCCGAAAAAAAACTGAAGAAGCTGCCGGGCCATGCGGCCATAGGACACAACAGATATTCCACAACCGGAAGTAGTTCTTTGAAAAATGTGCAGCCTCTTATCGCCAACCATGCGCGCGGTTCAATAGCAATAGCCCATAACGGAAACCTCATCAATTCGGACCAGATTCGGGCCACGCTCGAAGCCGAGGGCGCCCTGTTCCACTCATCCTCGGACAGTGAGGTCATACTGCACCTTATTGCGCGATCGAAAAAAAGTGATAAGCATGAGCGCATAATAGACGCCCTGAAGGATGTTCGCGGCGCATTCAGCCTGCTGTTTGCTACTGAGGATGAGATTATAGCGGTCAGAGATCCCTATGGCGTCAGACCCCTTGCCCTCGGAGAACTCGACGGGGCCTATGTGCTCAGTTCCGAAACATGCGCCTTCGACCTGATAAACGCCAAATATATCAGGGATGTCGAACCCGGTGAAATGATCATCATCAATAAAAAAGGCATGCAGTCCATCGCAGCCCTTAAGAGCTCCTGTCTCGCTCATTGTGTGTTCGAGTTTATTTATTTCTCACGCCCCGACAGTTACATTTTCAACCATACCTGCGTAAACACCATCCGCAAAAGCTTTGGCAGGCAGCTTGCCAAGGATTCCCCTGTCGACGCCGACCTGGTCATTCCCGTGCCCGACTCCGGCGTGCCGGCGGCAATCGGATATGCGGCGGAAAGCGGAATCCCGTTTGATTTCGGTCTTATAAGAAATCATTATGTTGGAAGAACTTTTATCGAGCCCAGGCAGTCCATACGGCATTTCGGGGTAAAGATAAAGCTAAATCCGATCAGGGACCTTCTGTCCGGCAAGAGGGTCGTCGTAGTGGATGATTCCATTGTAAGAGGCACCACTTCAAAAAAGATCATAAAAATGATCCGCGAGGTGGGCGGCGCAAAAGAGGTCCATCTGAGGATAAGCTCACCGCCGACCGTAGCCCCATGTTTTTACGGCATAGACACCCCTACCCGCCAGGAGCTTATTGCGTCAAGCCATCTGGTCGAAGAGATAAGAAAATATATAACGGCGGACAGCCTTGCATATATGAGCGTCGAGGGCATCAAGAGCATTATTCCCGAGCCGCAAAATTACTGCTCGGCATGCTTCGACAACCATTATCCCATTACTTTCAGAAAAGAGAGCGTTTCACAGATGGAGTTCGCTTTTTCCTCAAACTGATTTCTGTGAGATAATTATGGTATCCGACACAAAGAAAACTCAATGGAAAGCATCGTTGTCTATATAACCGCGCCTAACGAAGAAGAGGCTGCAGGTATCGCAAGGGTACTTGTCGAATCAAGGCTTGCGGCTTGTGTCAACATAGTCGGCGATATCCGCTCCATCTATTCGTGGCAGGGCAAGATCGAAGACGAAAAAGAGGTCCTGATGATCGCAAAGACGCGCCGGGAGTTGTTCAATACGCTTAAGGCGAAGGTCCTTGAAATGCATTCCTATTCTGTTCCTGAAATCGTAGCCGTGCCAATCATTGAAGGCTCGGAAGAGTATATGAATTGGCTCAAAGAAGTGACTTCCTGACAGCGGATGAAAAAAGCAGAATATAATAATTTTATCTGCAAACCCTTTTGCAGTTTTTATAAAGAGGGGAAGGATAGCATAGCTTGCGGCGGCTATGAGCTACTGAAAAATCATATTACGCTTCCTGAACTGAAGCTGCTGGCCGGACATATTGCGGTAAATGAAGAAATCCCGAAGCAGATCCCGACTGAAAATAAAATGCTGGCTGAGCTCATATGCAAGCATTGCGATTTCCTTATCGATGGCTGCGATTATGCTGAAAATCGCTCCGGCCCTCCTTGCGGCGGTTATATACTGATAGAGAAGCTGATCCAAATAACCACCCTCCGATAACCTCATTGTGATCTTGTTTTGCCGGATGCCATAAAAAACGCCCGTTCTTTTAGCATTTCGTTGAGCGATACAATTCAATAGAATTTATTTCCTTGACACTATCGGCTCCGTTCTTACTGTCTTTCATCAAGTCTCCGTTTACCTGTTCCGGAAAATATAGCGGCCCGGATTCTACGCCCCAAACTGTATTTCCTTCTGCCTTTGAATTCCCATTTCCTGTCCCTGCTGTTTCTGAAGCTCTTCCTGAGTAAACGTTCTGACAATACGAGTCGGCTCTGCTTCGGGATCATACTTCTGAATCGGCAGTATACGGTCGCCCGACTGCAAAGCCTCCGTTAACATATCTTTTACTCCCCGATTCATAAACTCCCTTATCTCCGGGTTCCTGTATGTATTATCAAATATCGAGTTGAGCGCCACTGAAGTTAGTGCCGCCTGCTCTCTCTGCTGCAGGGGCGCGTTCGGCGCTATTGCGCTGAATTCCCGGAATCTTGCCTCCGTTGCACCCTTGTTTTCCACATTAGAGTTCGGATTTAAACCGGCAAGTTTATCGCTGCCTTGCTCTGTCTGCGCATGCCCCTTGTTGTCCGCAGGCTGCCGGGATGTATGGTCGCCGGAGGGCTCAAATATTTTCTCCTTTATCTTTCCTGCCTTGTCTTTTAGCCAATCCCATGCCCCTCTGCTTTTTCATTTATTCCCTTGCCCGCCTTCTCGTATATGGAGCTTTCCATGTCCTTGGCGTCCTGCGCTGCAGCGCCGACTCTTACAATTTCATCTAATACGCCTTCCGCCTTGTTGTTTGGCGATTTTGTTTTCTCACGCGGAGGGAAATGCGGGAAACTACCAGTTCCAGATATATATGCAGCCTCATCACCCTGCAACTGTTTCTTCAACTGCAATGGCAGAATAGCATTGTGCCATGAATTCCCATCGCTCGCAATTTTCAACATGTCTTGCACGAACTGTGTGCAATTATTGCCGTAGTATTCATAATACCCCGGAGATTCAATCATATCATTAAGATGTTGTTTCATTGCATCGTATTGCTTCTTTGTAATAGCGGTTTTCTCAGAAGACCAATCACTCTCATGCCATTCATCATTATTTTTGCCCCAGTGATCATCTCGCTTTAGTACTCCATCGGCTTCAAGTATTTGAGCGCTAATTGGATCTATTTTTTCAATATTTCCATTTTTATTTGGATAATACCCCCATGCTTCGACCGAACCATCAGACTCATAAAGCGCAATAAATGCGTGTCCAAACTCAGTTGTGTCGATATAAACCCTATAGTAATAGCCAGCCATAATTCCCCTTTATTTAAACAAATCCTATAATGAAAACCGACTCATATACGATTTATTACTCGTATCGATATCCCTTATGATAATTTCGAATTATTAATACTTCTCTATCTTTTTTGCGGTCGTAAACAACCAAAATAAGGCGGTCTTGAGCTGCAGTCATTTCGGCAATCAAATAATTAAAGCATGCCAGGTTTTGAAGAATTGCAGAATCGTACATCCTGGTTTTGGCCCAGTCCAGAGTCCAGAGGTTGCCATATTCTTTAAATTCTGGATGTTTGACATCCCCGTGTGGATTTAGGCTGGTGGCCTTTAGAGCCAATTTACACTCATCTGACGCAGTCGGTAATGTGAGACCCGGTTTTGGTCTGAGTTCATAATACATCATTGACCGAGTATGCGCAGTCAATCCAACAAGCCACAAATAATATATGAATACCATAAACAATATTACCGACAGAATGATGATTACCATCTTTTTTGTAAATAGCGTTGAAATAAGAGCAATTATATTATTCTTCATTTATTGTAGTCACCTCCTTATTGATCTTGTTAAATTCATATAGTCAAATTTGTTCAAAAAAGATCGCTTCTTCATCAGTCGGCTGTATTGCCATGTTGTCTCCTTCCTATTAACACATTGAGAATTTTAAAATATCACTGCTGTTGTTTATCTTGAGAGGTTTCAGGATGTTTTTAGTTGCCTGTTAAATATATTGCTGTTCATAAAGTTCCCCTCCGTGGGTCCTGTTTTATTCCCTTCCCTGATGTTGATCAATCTCATTACTATTTATGTCTGGTCTTAATTCAGATTTTGCAACAATCCATGGCCGTATTTTCCTCAGCAATATTTGCGCCTCTTTTTCATTCGCAGGCTCCGGCATATTCTTGATGATGTCGTTTATGACAAGCTCCAGCGGCTCTAACCCCTTCTCTATATCCTTTTCCGTTACCGCCCTTACTCTTCTGTCCACCCTTGTGCGGTGCATCTCCATGTCGAGTTTCGGTATCTCCG
>JGI20214J51088_10000827_pt1 | contig 21181 bp, 17 predicted proteins | sample WetSurMetagenome_FD_51088 | JGI IMG/M metagenome (IMG submission 51088) | reverse complement strand
CTCCGTATGAATTCCAGGTCTTCCGGTTCGTCCACCGTCCAGCGCAAGGATGATCGATCTATCTTATCTTTTATCTGATGAATTTTAAATTTATCCGGATTCTTCCAGATGTAAGGAGTGACGTGTTCTCTTTCCGAGACCAGGATTGCCTCATGCCATGCCTTTTTCAGGGCTTCGAAGGAGAAGACCTCTACGTCAAGGCCGTCCGGATATGTCCTGTCAAGGGTGTTGCTGGCATAATCGCATCCCGTCTTCTGGTAGGCTTCAATGATCTCGTCCAGAATCGCTGGATCTATTAAGGGACAGTCGGCAGTTATTCTCACTACCGTATCGGCTGCATATCTGCGGGCGGCGTTATAATAGCGATCAAGTACATCGTCCTCGCTTCCCCGGAAGCATGATATGCTCTGCTGATCGCAGAAGGCAGCCACATCGTCGTCGGGCTGGCGAATGGACGTGGCCACCAACAGCCTGTCAATTCTCCGAGAGTGACGCAATCGACTGACAACATGGTAGAGGAGCGGCCTATTGCATACATCCCTGAGCACCTTGCCGGGAAGGCGCGTTGAGCCCATCCTGGCCTGAATAATGGCTACTATCATCGCTACCACCTCATCTCATATCCATTATTTTTACCATCCGGCCTGATTCATTCGAACTCCTGGCGGCAAAGATCACCTGCATCAAATTGACGGCATCGGAGACCGAAAGCATTGTGCTCTCACTTCTATGCAGGCAGCTGAGAAAATATCTCATCTCATCAATGTACATTTGGTTTGCCGTCCAGTCCTGTGGCTGTGAAAAGACTGTATATCGGTCGCTTTCTGCATCGAATAGACGTACCTGTCCATCTTGATAGTTCCAGAAGATCGTCCCCTTCTCTCCGACGATCTGACAGTTCCGCTCATATGTCCTCTGCACATAGTCCAGATGGATCTCGGATAGCGGGCCCCCTTCATCTCTGCAGGTGATATGCTTGCAGATGAGAACTGCGGCATCTTCGACATCCATCTGCAGGGAACTCAGATGTTCTGCCCGGCAGTAGACCTCAATAATTTCGCCTAGATACCAGCGGGTCAGATCTATCTCGTGTATGCAGTCCAGAATGCATCCTCCGCCCATCGCGGCGCTGGCACTGTAGCTCTTTCTGTAGTCCTGGCCGGGCCTCCAGGATGGCAGATAGGATCCGGTTTGCACTCTGGCAAAGAGCGTTTTTCCGATGGCTTCTTTGTCGAGAAGCTCCTTCACCTGGGCCGGACCGGGATGAAAACGCATGTTACAGCCTACCATGCTTATCAGATTCCTGGCAGAAATCTCCTTTGAGAGTTCTGCCAGTCCAGCCTGTTCATGAGATAGTGGTTTTTCAATAAACAGATGACACCCGCTGGCTGCAGCCTGCAATGCCTGGCTGGCATGCAGATGGGTAGGAGACGCGATAATGCAAAGATCTGGCCCCCACATCAGGCCGCTCTCCATCGAATCGAAGACCATTAGACCTAATTCTCTGCCCAGGGCTCTTTTCCTGGGTTCATCCGTCTCAACAACAGCTATTGGAGCCACCCCCAATGCCATCAGATTTTTGATGTGGCGGGTGCCAATGGAGCCGCCACCTACTACAAGTGTTCTCAATTTAATTCGCCCCTTGATCGCTCAGGCGGTATTCAGAATGAAGCAGTCCCATCCACAGACTATCTTTATAATCGCCTTGCACGAACAATCCTTCTCGGAGCCGTCCCTCTATTTTGAATCCAACTTTTTCATAGGCGCGAATAGCAGCCATATGATCTGCATGAACTCCCAGCTCTATCCTCCTCAAATTTAGTCTTAAAAAGCCATACTCAACCATGAGGCGGACGGCTTCTGTGCCTATGCCTTTCCCCCAGCACTTCTTTTCGCCTATTAATATTCCCAAAGTAGCTTTGCGATGAATCCAGCTGATTGGGCCCAATTTCACATTGCCGATATGCTCATTGCTCTTTGCATCAGCTATCGCCAGGATGATTTCATTCCTTGAGCCCTGCAAAGCCTCGTAAAATGCATCGAGTTCCTTTTTTGTATAGGGAAATATGCCACTTTCAAGATACTTGTTAATCTCCGGATCATTAAGCCAGCCCAAGTATCTGCTATTTAGATCGTTGTTTTCCAGCGGTCTGAGATATACCTGCTTTCCTGTGATAAACTGCTTCATCAATTTTTCACCCATCCATTTTTGGTATCTTTATTGCTTTCTTGATAAAGTCCAATTCTTCTTTGCTGAATGCTCTCAAGATCAAGAGAAGGATTGTGTAAAATATGGCGCAGACAGCTATTACCATCAAGATTTCGATGATGCCCGAAGGATTCGCAAATATGATCAAGAGCGACATCAAAGACGCGGCAAAGATACTCTTGGCTATAAAACCTGTATTCATTTTTAATGGAATATATCTGGACGAATAATATATGCTGAGGAGGAGGGCAAAGGTGTACGTGATCAGAATTGTGATCGCTGCACCCAAAATGCCCAATCTCGGAATAAATGTGAAGTTTAAAACCAGATTTAGAATTGCGGCCATAATCCAAATCGTGCCTGTTATGTCCGTCCTCTTTTTTACAGATACGATCTCGGCAAAAAACGTATACAATCCATATATCATGGCGCTCAATGCAACAAAGGGAGTAATAAGGTATCCGTTGTTTGCGATCTCCGCAGGAGATAGGATCATTAAAAGTGGTTTTGATAGGAGTGACAGACCAAAAGTTGAAGGTATGGCTAATGCCAGGAAATATTTCGATGAATAATTTAAAATTAATTTTATATCTTTAATATTATTGTTTTCATAGTAACGAGTAAGCATGGCTGATAGCAAAATCGAGAAAGGCCCTATAAACATGAGGTTGACATTTCCCAGCGAGTATCCGGGAGAGTAGTATCCTACAAAGGAAGTTCCCAGCAGGATGCTGATGATATAACAAGCACTGGAGTTGATTATCCAGCTTGAAAGATTGCCGGGAACGGTGGGCACGCCAAACGCCAGGTATTCTCTCAAGTGCTTGAAGTCAGGCATTTTTACTCCAATATCTCTTATAATAAGATATGCCATAATCAAAAAAGATGTTGTTGAGGTGACCAGAAGAGCAGCTACGGCGCCAATAATCCCCTGGCCGGTGAGAACAAACCAGCTTACAAGTATGACATTCAGATAGGTTTTCACGATCAATATTGTGGAATATACCTTCATACGCAAAAATGTTCGGAAGAAACTCAAACACGGATAATTCATACACTCTACAAAAATTATAACTGATAAAAGACGGGTAATAGTTAGATTGCTATTGAATAAAATGGATGATATAGGTTCGGCCAGCAAAAAAATCAATGTGCAGGCTAAAAGGCTCATGAGCATGCAGGCGATGAATATGGTGTAAAACCCCTCTTTCCTATTATCATTGATTTCTTCAGCCGCAAGAAATCTTACCATAGTATAGGGCAGACCAAGAAGAACCACGGTTGGGATCAGCGTTAATGTTACATTGGCCTGTACCCAGATGCTGTAGTCTTCAATAGAGAGATTCTTGGTTAGAATGGGCAACAAAACCAGGACATTAATGCTGAGCAAGGCATTTGTAATTCCTACCAGGCCAATCCTTTGCGCATAGAGTTTGAACTCGTTCATTATCAGTCTGCCCTTCACACTGAGGAAATCATGCTCTATTCAGGATTATAATAGCTTCTCCAGGAAATCAGCTACTCGCTGGCTGGAACTACCATCCATTTTGTAGAGGTATCTCGAAATATATTCATTCCTTCGTCTGCGTAATATTGAGTCGTCCTCCAGCAGTCTCTTTACTGTAGGAATCAATTCATCTTTATCGTATACACCCAGTGCAATTCCTTCCTTGACATAATCGACCACATCTGGTTCACCGCTTAAATTGAGAACGATGATCGGCTTATTCAACGCGGCGGCTTCTATGGCCGTGGTCGAATTTTTGGTTATGATCAGATCGCATACATTTAATAATTTATATAAATTAATATCTTTTGAAAGCACCACATTTTTATGCTGCAACAGGGGCTGATAAATTGATAGATCGATCTCACTTGGATGTGGCTTTATATAGAGATTTACTGGAATGCTTTCGATCAGATGCATAAAGGCGTCAATATTACTTCTATTTTCTGATTGAGGATAGCCGAACTGACTTATCCAGACTATCAGTGGGTGTTTTAGCTTTTTTTCTTCCAGGAATTTATCCTTATCCATAGATCTGATTATGTCATATAGATAATCATAACGAGGCTGCCCGGTGATTATCAGAGATTTTTCTGGATAGATGCTATTCTTGGTCAATATCTCTGCATAGTCCGGGCCGTACAATAGCGTGTACCTGGGGATTGGTCTGTAATTTACGGCATCGCTCCGGGATATCTTTTCTGATTTGCTGAAGATGTATCCCCAATGGGTAGGCGTTATTATTCCATGTTGCAGGGCGACGGTTTGCAGGTCATCCTCATTGCCGATGGCCATTGCTGCCCGTCCCATCTTGCAGTACTCGCATGATGTTAGCACGATTTTCGGGTCCAGCAGAGATATCGCATTTCTTAACGACAATATCTCCGAAACTAAAAAAAATGATTTCTTTATATGGCCTATCAGCATATTTTGGATAAACTCATCCTTATAATCACTGACCGATATCTGCGACAAGTCATTATTCAACTTTTTATAAATTTTTAATGATAGCAAAATGCTTTTCATGGTGGCAAATGTATTTAATGGGAGCCATTTTCCTTTGCTGTATTTTCTTTTCTCCAGATGTGCAATAATGTAGTTTTTTAGAGATTCGTTATTATATTCAAGGCCAATATATCTAATATTTCGTTCGTCCAGCTTTTTTTGGATATCATCAAAAATGCCGTCTTTTTTTATTTCTTTTGTTATATTATAACGAGTCCAGTAGTTGGTGTATGATGCAATAAGTACCGGCGCGCTCCTATTTTGATCATACAACCTGGATATAATCAAATCAATAAGGAATGTCAATCCCGCATTCATATATTCTTGGTACCGGTTTTTTATTGAATGCCATTCTGCCTTTTTGACTTTATATTTGATTTCTATTCTTTTTTCTCGACAAAAATCCCTTATTGCCGATAAGAGTACCGGATCGCTGATATCGCATACTGCTAATGAGATTTTTATGTTATTAAATAGATTTGCCATCATGCCTTTGTATTTTATATATTGGAAGAGATTCATTCTCAAAGAGATCTCGTAAAACCACCACAATGATAACCCATCAATGGAGAGAATCTCTTTTATTGTCCGGTTATTGTGGATTCGACCAGAGAAGCTTGAGAGATAATCGGTTGCCTCTTCAAAATAATTGGACGCCAAATCGCATGAATTGATATAAATATAGTTTGACCACTTATAGCATTCCTCATCTAAATAATTGAATGATGCAAAGTAATTCGCATCCTCTGGCTTTTTGGTATCATGGTCATAGATAAAAACATTCATATGTATCCCAATGTATTCATCGCCCAAAACGCGAGTGGCATATTAATACTTACCGGACTGCTGCATTCATCAAAGCTTTTCCATATTCCTGTGAGATCACCTTCCAATCGTATTTCTCCGCCAGAGATCTGTACTGCCCAATATCGCCCGCATGGCTCAGCATTTTCTTTGTCTGACCTATAAAGCTCTCTACATCATCGTAATAATATATATTATCACCCAGAAGCCGTTCCAGTGCGACCATGCGGCTGGAGAGCACCGGCCTGCCGCATGAGAGGTAGTTAAAGACCTTTCCCCCCACAGTTTCTTGATTTTTCTTCATATTCTTGAGGGGGTTAAGTCCAATATCCATGGCAGATATGTATTCGCTCAATTCCGAATATTTTATAGCACCGGTGAATAATATTTTATCGGTTACTCCGCACCTCTCCGCCAGATGCTTTATCTTCTCTGCATAGTCCGTGAAAAGGCCTGGCCCGATCACCAATAGTTTCGCATCAAGGAACGGCATGGCCTCTACCACAGTTTCCAGATCGACCCAGTGCTCCAGCGAGCCTACATAGCCCAGGACATTTCCCTCAAGCCCCAGACGGCTTTTGCATTCGTCTTTGGGAAGAGGCACAAGCAACTGCGAGTCAACCCCGTTGGGAATCACAGTCACATTCTTAGCCTCCATGCCCAGGAGCAGGCTCTTGAACTCCTCGGTAACAGTTATTACTGCGTTGGTTTTTTTAATGTTGAATCGTACGATTGTGCCTACGACAGCTTTGACCAGTACGCCCAGGGCCGATCCGGGATAGTAAATCGATGCCGATTCCTCTAGATGATCCAGATAGTCGAATACGATAGGCGAGTGCGCGAAGTTGGCCGCAAAGGATGGCAAGATATTTGCGGACAGTATTACATCTATGTCCAGCTCCTTCACAATATGTCTGATCTTCCATAAATGGTATGGAAAGTTCAGGAGGTAATAGAGTGATGGATCCTCAACATTTATCCAGCTTGCCGTCACCAGCTTGCATTTTGTCTCCCTAGCTTCCAGTTTAGAAAACCTCAACAGATCAAAATGCAGCACATAAACATCATGCTTCTCTGCCAGAGTGTCGAAGATGAAATTGAGCCGATTGGGAACAGGATGCCTGATCCAATCCGTGGTGGGTATTACCAGTATCTTCATTTATCCTGTCGTCCTCGAATGCACCCATGATTGCTGCATGTATAAAAGACTGGGCCCTGGCTTTTTTCCGCCTCGATTCATAATTTTTATGAATACTTGACCGAAAAGATCTAAAGCCGGGCGGAGTAACACAAATGAGTTACAGGAATCCGGAATGTGATAAATTTGAAGGCAGTCATATTGGCGGCGGGAGAAGGCCGTAGATGCAGGCCGCTTACCCAGACCAGGTCCAAGGTTATGCTTCCTGTGGGAAACCGTCCTTTCATGGAGCATGTCATCTCGGCTCTGGCTGCAAACGATATTCGGGATCTTTACATAGTAGTGGGCTATCAGAAAGAACGGGTCATGGACTACTTTGAGGATGGCCTTGATTTTGGCGTAAAGATCACTTACCTTGAGCAGAACGAGCTTTTAGGCACGGCCCATGCCCTGCGCAAAGCGGAAGGCTATGTCAATGAGCAGTTTCTCGTGGTCAACGGAGACAATCTGATAGATGCCCGGGCGGTCAAGGAACTGATTTCGTCCAGGGGAGAAAATGTTATTCTTGCAGCTCTCAGGCAGCATTCCGGAGACTATGGCGTCTTGATGGTGCAGCAAGAGCGGGTAAAGGCAATAATTGAAAAGCCCGGCCGGCCATGTTCCGGGATTCTCAATACCGGGGCCTACAAATTCAGCCCTGCCATCTTTGAGGACCTCCGTCACACTCCTCTCTCGGAGAGGGGATCTTATGAGATGACCCAGACTCTATCTCAGATGATTGCAGAGGGTCGGGAGTTTGTGCCCGTGATCAGCAAAGGCATATGGTCCGATGCCATATTCGCCTGGGACCTTCTCAGTGCCAACAACCTCGCTTTGGGAATGAAGGATGCAAACATCTCGGGAGAGATTGAAGTGGGCGCAATAATCAAAGGACCGGTTGGGGTAGGCAAAGGCAGCATTATCCGCTCCGGATCCTATCTGGTGGGACCGGTCTCTATCGGAGAGGACTGCGATATAGGCCCATCGGTCACAGTTCTGCCGTCCACTTCCATAGGCGATTCGGTGCGGATTGGCTCGCATTCCGAGGTGAGAAACAGCATAATCATGAGCGACGCGCGGATTGGCTCGGCTTCCATTATATCTGATTCGGTAGTCGGGGCAAGCTGCACTCTGGGTGACCAGCTGGTCATCGAGACCGGGCCCACGGTAGTGGATTGGGAGGACGCTTTTGAGCGGGCGGAGTTCGGGGCGGTATTTGCTGACGATGTGACAGTCGGAAGCAGAGTTCTGGCCTTTCCGGGAACCGTTGTGGGCACAGGTGCCCGCATAGGATCAGGGACATCGATTCGCGGCTGGATTGAGAGGGAGAGCAGGGTGATAAGCTGATGTGCGGGATTGTGGCTTATATCGGCGACCAGCTAGCAGGGCCGATTCTTTTTGATACTCTGAAACGGCTGGAGTACAGGGGTTATGATTCGGTAGGTGTGGCCATCAAGTCCGGGAACGGAATTGAGGTTCTGAAGTCAGCCGGTCGAATCGCGGATCTGGAGAAGGTCTACCAATCCAGGGGCTGTCCCGGGGAGAGCATGGGCATCGGCCATACGCGCTGGGCAACGCACGGCAGGCCGAGTGATCAGAATGCGCACCCTCACACCTCTGGAGAGATCGCCATAGTGCATAACGGCATCATCGAAAACTACCTGGTGCTGAGAGAAAAACTCATCAAATCGGGCTACGAGTTTGCCTCCGAGACGGATAGCGAGGCTTTAGCACATCTCATTCATTCTCATTACAGGGGCGATCTTTACGCTGCCGTAAGGGCGGCATTGGAGGATGTGGACGGATCGTATGCTGTGGCGGTGCTCGCCGCCAGTTCACCTTATCTGGTCTGCGCCAGAAAGGACAGCCCCCTGGTGCTGGGCAAAGGTGCGTCCGCAGTCTATGTGGCATCCGATGTTCCGGCTCTGCTACCCTATACCAAAGATGTCATCCGCATGAAGGACGGGGAGGTCGCCCGGATCTTTGCCGATAGGGTCGAGATAACGGACCGGTCTGGCCAGCCCCGTGAGGCGCAGGTCGAGCGCATCAACTGGAGCGCGGATGCCGCAGAGAAGGGCGGCTATACTCATTTCATGCTCAAGGAGATTCATGAGCAGCCGAGGGCCATTCGAGAGACCATCGCCGGGCGCATCTCTGAGATCGAGGGAGACGTGCGGCTCGATCTGAGGATAAGCGATGAGGAGATACGGGGCCTGGAGAGGGTGACTATCATCGCCTGCGGCACGTCCTACCATGCCGGAATGCTGGCCAAGAACCTCTTTGCCCGTGCAGCCGGCCTGCCGGTCGATGTGGAGGTGGCTTCCGAGTTCCTGAACCTTCAGGTGCGGCCCAGGAATCTTCTCCTGGGAATCACCCAGTCCGGAGAGACCGCGGATACTCTTCTCGCTCTGAAGAAGGCCAAGACCTGCGGCCTGAGAAGCCTTGCCATCACCAATGTCCTGGGATCAACGGTCGCCGAGCTGGTGGACGGAACCATCTATACCCGCTGCGGCCCTGAGATCGGCGTGGCCGCCACCAAGACCTTCACCTCCCAGCTGGTGGCCATCATTCTGCTGGCGGTGCGTCTGGGCAGAGCCCGCGGCCATATCACACCCGACCAGGGCAGAAAGATGCTCATTGAGCTGACCAAGCTTCCCGGCCTGGTGCAGAGGGTGCTGGAGAAAAGAGAGGAGATCCGGGAGATCGCCGAACTCTATGCAGGCGCTAGCTGCTATTTCTTTATCGGCAGGGATTACCTTTATCCCATCTCCCTGGAGGGCGCTCTGAAGATGAAAGAGATCGCCTACATACCATCCGAGGGCTACGCAGGAGGAGAGCTCAAGCACGGGCCGCTGGCGCTGATCACGGATAAGACGCCCGTCGTGGCTCTGGCCACCTGTGGCAAGAAGATCCAGTCCAATATAAAAGAGGTCAGTGCCCGTGGCGCCGAGGTGATAGCTTTTGCCACGGAAGGCGATCCGGATATCGCCAAGGTGGCGAGCCACGTAATTGAGCTGCCCCAGACGCAGCCTATCTACTCTGCGGTTCTCTGCACCGTGGCAGTGCAGCTTCTATCTTACTATACCGCAAACAAGCTGGGTCTGCCTATCGACAAGCCCAGAAACCTTGCCAAGTGCGTGACTGTGGAGTGAGGAGGCTTTTTCTCCTCACAATTTAAGGCTCTCGTATGCCTTTTGAATGATCGGATCGTTTGTTTCCCAGAACCTGTAATCGGCAGCGTTCATCTTCTCCGGTTTCCGGTGCAGGTTCTCCCTCACGGATGATTCCAGCTCTGAGGACTTCACCACAACCAGGTTCTTTCTCTTCTCCTCCTGGGTTACTCCGGATGCCACTACGATCTTCCCGAGCAAGAGATATTCATTTAGCTTCCAGACCGCCTTGTCTGTTGCATATGGTGTGAGCAGGCTCTCATTATGCGGTATTAGACATATCTTGGCGCGACTGATCAGCCCGGCCACTTTTTCATGGGGTTGCCAGCCAAAGAACCGGGCGTTTTCAGGAAGATCTCTCAGATACCAGCGGGAGAGTGGTCCATCACCTATGATCCAGAAATTCTCTTCGGGTACCTTGCGGATAAGGTGGCGAAGGTTGCCTATGCCTTCCTGGCGGCTAATCCGTCCGATGAAGATGAGTGCTTCTTCCTGAGGAAGATCCAGCTCGGAAAGCTTGCTGCTATTTTCCAGGAAACTTCGGGCCGGGTAATTGTTAACAATGAATAATGGCTTGCCCTTTGCCTGAGGATAGGACCTAAGCTTATCCGCCAGAGGTCTGTTCACAGCCGTTATCGTGTCGGCCGCACCTACCAATTCTTTCTCAAAATGCTCTCCGATGGGTCTTGCTGCAGGCCCGAGCGTCATCTGCAGCTCCACACCCCAGGGTGAGCGGTAATCGTAAATGAGCTTTTTAAAATAGGCACCTTTCAGTTTGCCCAGGCCATGATAGATGACATCCGGTACATTGAATAGGTGAACTACATCCGGTCTATCTTGTTGCAGCAGGCGTCTGGTTTCTTTCGCAATATATAACCAGTTTCTTGTGCTGAACCTGGGCACAATCACCTCATAGCCCAGCCTTTGCAGGCTTGCTTTGAACATCTGGAGCCTTGTCGTCCTCTCCGGCTGATTGGAGAGCAGAAATATCTTCATCTTTCCTACCTTGATTTTCTTATTCAGTCTGGATCTTGGCGGACGCTGTCCGATTTTTTCCCATATCTTCGACCGCATATTTTGCATATTGCTTTGTTTCTTCGGAATATCAATTCATTTCCGCATTCGCACATCCATCCGATCGGCTTGGCAGGAACCCCGGCGACGACCATGTAATCGGGCACCGTGCCCTTCAATACTGCGCCTGCCCCGACGAAAGCCCATTTCCCAATGATGCTGCCCTGGATAATCGTAGCATTGGCTCCGATCGATGCGCCTTCTTTGACCAGGATCGGTTCCCAACTACCATATTGCGGGTATTCTTTTTTTGGATATTTCGCCCGGGAATTGGTGTGCGTAAAAACGACGGAAGGACCCACAAACACATAATCCTCTAAGGTAATTAAATCCCATACGTCAACATTCGATCCAATCTTGACTCCTCTTCCCAGCTTCGTCTTAGAACTGACAAGACAATTATGGCCAATGACGCAATTGTCGCCGATCTCTGCCCCGGGCAGAACCTGGCAATTATGCCAGATTTTAACATCCTGGCCAATTATTGCGTTCTCGGACACCTCCGATGATTCATGCGCCCAGAATTTCCGTTTCATGACAATGAGGGTCGTATCTCCTAGAAATGGAATACATTGAGATGATTTCTCGATTTTATTGCGTTTCTGGTGTCTATGATGATTGGAGCAAGATTCGCAAGCTCTTCATAATCAAATCCCGAATGGTCGCAAAGGATAATGATTGCATCATAATCCCTGGCAGCTTTCATGCCATTCTGGATGGATCTGATCAGCACAGGCTCTTTATTGTCCAGCATGAAATTGCCGGCGGCGATCCGGAATTCTGGTATATATGGATCGAAATAATCAACTATGGCGCCCTTGCGCAATAGATTTGATATGACATCGGTGGCTGCACTCTCTCGCACATCGTTGATGTCCTTTTTATATGCTATACCCCATATAAGTATTTTCGAACCATTTACGGCCTTTGTAGCTCCATTTAGTGCATAAATCGTCTTTGAAACGACATAATAGGGCATTTGTTCGTTTATCTCTCCTGCCAATTCGATAAAGCGTGCCCAAAAATTATATTCCTTGGCTTTCCAGGAGAGATAAAACGGATCCAATGGAATGCAATGGCCTCCTATCTTGGGCGATGGGTAGAATGCCTGGAATCCGTATGGCTTGGTTTTTGCCGCTTCTATGACCTCCCAAATATCAACATTCATTTTGCCAGCCAGCATCGCTAACTCATTTATCGCCGAGATGTTGATCAAGCGATAGGTATTCTCAAGGATCTTGGTCATCTCTGCGGTACGCGGCGAGGAGACTGGATGCACGTGCTCGAGGAATTGACTATAGAACAGTGTTGCCAGCTTGGTGCATTCGGCTGTTATTCCACCAACTACTTTGGGCACTTCGTTCAAGGGCATTTTGTTTCCTGGATCAATACGCTCGGGAGCGAATGCCAGATAGAAATCCTTCCCCACACATAAGCCGGTTGATTCCAGCATCGGCAATATCACCTCATCGGTCGTGCCAGGATATGTGGTCGACTCCAGAATGATCATCTGGCCAGGATGAAGATATTTCTTAACCTCGCTGGTTGATGACATGATATAGGAAATATTCGGTACCTTATTTTTATCCAGGGGGGTAGGCACACAGATGATCACGACATCAGCTTCAAGCAAAATCGCAAAATTCGTCGTAGCTGTGAATCTATTGGCATCAATTATTTCTATAATGTCGTCATCCTTAACATCCTGGATGTAAGACCGACCTGCATTCAGCTGGTCTACTCTCTTTTGTTGTATGTCGATGCCGTATACCATCATGCCCGCTCGTGCAATCTCTAAGGCATGAGGCAAGCCAACATAACCCATTCCGATGATGGCGGTCTTGGCTTCCCGGTTTTTAATCAATTTCTCTAATTCCATGTGGTTGACCATCTTTAGTCCCATATAAGCAGGGATTGTGAGTAGTTGCGGTGTTACTGGATCTTTTTTGAGATTTATCAAGCCTTCCCTCCAGAGTATGCACAGGACGCAGCAATATCTGTTGGGCTTGTTATGCTCTGAACTATTTATCGGGCAGGACCTGCCCCCTGTGAATTGCCGCTGGCAGTCCCCGGAATCCTGATGCAATCACCGTTCCGGGATAGATCGAGGTATTGATCCCGGTCATGACATCATCTCCCATGATCACACCCAATTTGCGCCTGCCGCTATCCGCTCTCTCTCCTTTGATAAAAGACTTGATATTGCCCCTGTCGTGACGCAGATTGGAGCAGATGGTTCCGGCGCCGAAGTTGCATCTTTCTCCTATGATGCTATCGCCGACATAGGATAGGTGCCCGATCTTGCTATCGTTTCCGATGGCGCTGTTTTTGACCTCGACAGCGTTTCCTATGCGGACTCTGCCGCCTATGCATGTCGCGGGCCTGATGTAGCAGTTCGGTCCGATGTCACAGTCCTCTCCGATCAGGACCGGCCCCACGATGTAGGCTCCGGAGCGGACAATTGTTCTCTTGCCGATGGATACATTGCCCGATATTGTTGCCCCTGCCTCAACTTTGCCGGAGATGGTGGGCTGAATATCCCTGAGCAGGATCTCGTTGGCAGCCAGGATATCCCAGGGCCTGCCGATCTCCAACCAGCTTTTAAGGATGATGATTCTGATATCCTCCTGAGGGGCCAGAAGATTCAGGCCGTCCGTCAGCTCATACTCGCCCCTCTCAGAAATCGGTGCCGATCGCATTGCTTCGAAGATGCTTCTTTTCAAGAGGTAAATGCCGGCGTTAGCCAGGTTGGACGGAGGGCGTTCGCTCTTCTCGACCACGGACTTGAAGCGGTCTTCTTCCGTCAGAAATACTCCATACCTTCTTGGGTCCTCAACCTCAATGGCAGAAACGGTGGCAGTTCCGCTGCGGGCCATCTCCATCAGGGATGGCTCGTCTGGCAGCACATCTCCATTTAATACCAGAAATCGGTCTTCTGCCTTCTTCCGGGCGGCCATGAGGGCATGTCCGGTGCCAAGCTGCCTGTCCTGGTCGACATAATCGATTTTTACGCCCAGGGGGCTGCCGTCACCGAAATATGAGCGCACGCTCTTTGCCCCGTATCCCACCACCAGGACGAATCGATCCACGCCTGCGCTGCGAGCTCGCAGGATGATGTGCTCGAGCAGTGGCCTGCCAGCCACAGGCAGCATTACCTTGGGCTGGTTGGCGGTCAGGGGACGCATGCGGCTGCCCTCTCCCGCGGCGAGAATGATCGCTTGCATGGTAAGGCAGATGCTCGAGAAGGATTAAAAATGCTTTGAATAAGCCGAAAGGAATATGGAGTACATTCACCCTAGCCAAGATGCATGTTGGATGAGTTCATCCGCTACTCCGCCCTGCAACGGGATCAAGCTCCGCTTGCTACTCTGCTCATTTACCTTAAGAGAAAGGGCGGGTATGTGCAGCTTAACCAGATCTGGCGGGACAATGGACCCACCGGTGGCGGACCATTCTGGAACCAGACCACTCTCATGAACAAGCTGGACAAGCTGGAGCGCATGGGAATCGTCAGCATGGAGCGCCGAATTCTGCCTTCGCCCCGTGATGAAGCCAAGAGGAAGACCAACACCTTCTACCGGATCAGTCCCGAGACGCCCTTCTATCCTCACATCTTCGGCATGCTCAAAATCTATCGGGAGGAGCCGGACAGGTACTCCTCTGAGCTGGTTGACAGGCCGCTTGACCATCTCAGTGATCTGGCCGGCCGGGGTGCGTCCGGCGATCCTCAGGTGGGCCGGGAGCTGGATGTGGCTATGGAGCTGCTCGGAGAGGTCTTCTCTGTGCGAAGGGACGAGGTACTGAGGATGATCAAGGAGAGGATGGCAAGACGGGGAATGATCACGGAGCATCGCAAGCCATTGCTCGCGGATGCTCCCCAGGAAACTGAGACCAGGCCAAAGAGGGCCCGGTCTGCGGTAACAAGATCCCCAAAACCATCACGAAAAAAGGAAAGATCAAGCGCCGTTCATGAAGAGAATGCCGGATAGCTGCTTTTAGCTCCATCCCCTCTTCTTTCGGTAGATCCTCAGAATCTCTTCTACCGTCTCAGGCGTCACCAATCCGGCAGCAGAGACGGTTTCATAGAATCTCTTCGGAATGTGCAAGTGGGTGAGGTCAAAGCCCTCCTGAGCCTTGAATCTGTACTTCTCCTCAAAGATCCTTCTTCCCAATTCATGCAGATCCTCCTCCGTCTTGACGATGCCCACTGCACCTAATGAGTCTATGATATTCTCTTCAGTGTAAACTCCGCGGGCAAACAGACAGCAGACCAGGGAGTTGAAGACGCCCCGGGAATTGTCCTCTTTGATGATCTCATCGGCGATCGCCTCCGGATCCATATGTTTTTTGATCGCCTTCTGGTCGATGGAATATCCGGCGTTATCCAGATGGGAGTGGCGCACTCCCACCAGCTGGCCGACGATGGAAGCGGGGCCTGTATGGTAGCCTGAGACCTCGTTTCCTCCCAGTGTCATGGCATAATCCCTGCCGCCGTACTTCTGCGCGGCAAAATCCGCACCCTGAGCCAGGGCTGCGTAGAACTCATTGGGGGCTTTGACTATATTCTCCAGGGCTCTGGCGTAGCCATCCACGTTGTTCCACTGAAGGTTTATGTCCTGGGTATCTTTGCCCGTGATCAACCCCTTTTGCAGAGCTTCGGTAGCCCAGGAGAGGACCACGCCCGCTGACATGACGTCCAGCCCCAGCCTCTCACAGACATCGATCAGTTGCAGTATTCCGTCCGACCTGTCCACGCCGAGGTTTGATCCCAGTGAGTAGATGGGCTCGTAATCGTAGGAGACCTTTCTCACCTCGAATTCGTGGTGTTTGGAAAAGGCGGTCTTCAGTGCGGCGATATGCACACAACCGATGGGGCAGCCGGCACAGGAGACCCTGCGAAGGAGCCCGTTGTCTGCAAATGCCTCACCGCTGATCTTTTCGCCCTCCGGGAAGCTGGAGCTGCGGAAGTTTTCCGTGGGCAGGCCCTGGAGCAGGTTGAGCACATTGATATTCACAGAGGTGCCGATATCATGATACTTCTCCATGACCGCCGTCTGCACGGTGGTCTTGTAGAGACGGTTGTAGATCTCTTTGTATCGCCTGATGTCAGGAACATCCATGGTCTCCGTTCCCGAGATCACCATTGCCTTGAGCCTCTTGGAACCGAAGAGCGCGCCCAGACCCAGCCGCCCGAAGTGGCGGTAGGTGTCAACCACCACGCCCGCATACCTCACCCTGGCTTCGCCAGCCGGGCCGATGCGGATAATGCTCCTCCGGCCCACACCGGGCTCGCAGTCGCGCAGGATGACTCCTGTGGTTTGGGCATCTATTCCCCAAATGGATGTGGCATCTTTGATCTTTACCACTGAATCATTGATGGAGAGGTAAGAAGGCTGTTCCGCCTGGCCGCGGATGACCGCCGCATCATGGCCGGCAAACCTCAGGGCGAGGGAGAGCCTGCCTCCTGCATAGGATTCGCCCAGCTCTCCGGTAAGGGGCGACTTGAAGGTGGCTGTCGTCTTGGTGGCCACGGGAAAGAAGCCGTTTAGAGGCCCGATGGAGAGGATTATCGGCGCGCGGGGCGAGAGTGGATCGGTCCCGGAAGGGCACTCTTCCTGAAGGAGGCGAATTCCGACTCCCGTTCCGCCCAACCAGCTCTCAAAAAGCTCCTGCCTTTCTTCCGACCACGATTCTCCTTTGGTAAGGTCAATATAGAGAACTTTACCCGGCATTTTATCCACCCGCATTTCATCCTCCCGCAGCAGGAGAGATCTCCTCCAGCTCCAGGACGCCATGAGGGCAGAAGTCCACGCAGGCTCCGCAGTGGATGCATTTGATGGGCTTATTCTCCTTTCCCATGGCTATCGCTCCCACCAGGCAGGCCTTCTCGCAGCTGCCGCAGCCTGTGCATCTGTCCTTATGAAAGACCGCTCTGCCGTTTGGCCTCTTTTCCAGTGCTCCCGCAGGGCAGGCTTTAGCGCAGGGTGGGTCCTGGCAGTCCCGGCAGACGACCACTCGAAAATCGCCTTCAATGCCTCCCTGGGTCTGCACCTTGATGGCGCTGTTTTGCAGGGAGACGGTGCCGGTGCGGATGCGGCTGCAAGCGAACATGCAGCTGTCGCAGCCGATGCACCTTTCTGGATGGGCCACCTTAAGCCGGCGGCGCGGTCCCGGCTTTGCGGCCAGGTTATCTTTTTTTTCTTTTGCAGCCTGTCCATCTGGCATCTTTATCCTCCTTGCAGAAAAATCGCTACAGTTGTATGCTATAAATGAACGCGGCGGGAAAAAATCGGCCAAATATCCGCTTCTTTCTCAGATATGGCCGCTTTCTTACCGTTTTTCTATCCGCCGCTCTAGAATTTCAGCGCCTCGGGCCCATTCAGAGGCACATCAACCGGCTTGACGAATTGATCCAGGACCGCCCTGGTGCCGTTGACTCTGAGCTTGTCAAACAGGAATGCGAATTGCTTTTCCAGCTCGGCGCAGATTTCTTCGCGGACGCCGGACGAAAGCTTCCAAAGCTGCATCTTGAAAGGTCCGAAGGCCTTTTTCCGGGTCTTGTAGATGAACTGCTCCAAAGTGTCCTTTTCTTTCCGCTCTTTTGACATTTCAGTTTTCAGATAATCATAAATCCTCTCTCGCAGCTCCGGCGGGAAGCCTTTGCTGTCATAGATGATGTTCTGAAAACCGGTGGCCAGATGGATCTCGGCAGTTCCTGTGGCAGGGAAACGGTCAAACGCCTCATTGGGCAGGGTGGAAGCGCCGTGCTGCACGGCACCGGACAGACCATACTGCGCCCGGGCGGTTTCAGACAGCTTTGCCAGCACGTCAAAATCGATTTTGACCCTGGCAACCGTGCCGTCGGCCAGAGGCACGCCGCCATGAGTCGTACCGGTCTGCACGCTGATCTTGCTGATTGCTTTGAGCGTTACGCCGCGCTTTTTCAGCTCTTCGGCATAGCCGTCCATGAAAACCTGCAATTCATCAACTGTGCTGTTCTTGCCGCCCACCTCGCCAATTTCGCCGCCTACTGAGACCGTGATGCCTTTTGGCTCCAGATCGCGAATCAAAGCGGTCAGCTCCGCCGCAAGGGTGAAGTTGGTCCTCTGCTGATCCTTGATTGTGGGCTGGGACAGATCAACCAGCGTGGAAGTATCGATATCGATATTGTAAAAACCGGCTGCAATCGCTTTCTTGATCAGGTCCTTAACCGCCTGGGTTTCCTTTTCAGCATCTGCCGCGAACTTTTTAGCATTTATCTGAAAATGGTCGCCCTGCAAGAATATCGGGCCGCTCCAGCCGGATTTGATCGCTGCCGCAGTAACTGCACAGGCGTATTCCTGCGGACTCTGCTTTGTATAGCCTATTTCGGAACGGGCGATTTCAAAGAGGATGGGCCCCACGTTCCCTTTGATTGCGGCGCGGAATACCGCCTGCGCCACATCATAGGTGAGGCCGCGGATATTGATTGCCGGAACGGTAAAGCCGCCCACTTCCCTGCGGCCCATGGCTTCGTAAAGGGGTTGAATCGACGCAGAAATGATTTTCAGGGCCGCTGCTCCCCGGCGAATCAGAAAGCCTGCTGCTTGCGAAGTAGCAGGATCGGGACTGAAAACCGCTGTGAAGATTAAATCATCAATCAATTCTTTCCGAAACCTGGACTCATTCAGGACGCGAACATCTCTGCCGTCATAGGCCAGTATGGATTCGCATCCTTTCTTTAGCTGATCCTCATTCTCGTAAATCATTGCCGATCCTCTGAAATATATTTATTGTGAGAGGAATTGTTCTGCCATAGTGACTTCTGCAGACGAGCCTATGTAGATTGGCGATCGTTGATCGACAGAGGTCACCATCAGGGAAAGAATATCCTCTTTTCCGTTTGTTGCCCTGCCTCCCGCCTGCTCCATGATGAATGCCATGGGCTGAAGTTCAAATAGCAGCCGCAGCTTCCCCTGGGGTGATTTCTTCAGCGCAGGATAGGTAAATATGCCTCCTCTCTTGATTATCACCTGATTGATGTCGGGAACAAAGCCACCGCTGTAGCGCAGCTTGTAGCCGTCTGCCTCCAGCTTGTCGATGTATCTTTTATGGCTATCCGTCCAATCCTTGCGCAGGCCGCCAGGCGAGAAAATTGCCCCTTTCTCATTGAGCCGGATATTTTCCTCGGAAAGAACATATTCTCCCTCGCGATCCAGTACGAACTCATGCACGCCCTTTCCAGCGGAATAAATCATAGTGATCAGCGGCCCATATGTGATATAAAGGGCGGCCACCATTGAATTCCTTCCGCAGTCAAATACAGAATCTTTATGGATGCCGATGATCGTTCCGATGGCCAGATTGGTATCCACCAGGGAAGATCCGTCTAATGGGTCGGCAGTAACAATATATTTTTCCTGCCCCTGACCGATGGGTGCAATATCCTTTAGCTCCTCTGAGGCATACTCGCGAACAAATCCGGAGTTTTTCAGCATATTTTTCAATATGTCATCCGAAATGCGGTCCAGCGCCAGCTGATCCTCACCGTAGACGTTCTTGAAGCCGGCCAGCTTGCGGTTTGATTCGTGGATCTTGGCGGAGATGTATTTGCCGACCACGGCTATCTGCCAGATGAGCCGCCGCAACTCCACCTCGATGCCATCCATCCACATATGGCGCCTCAGATCAACGATGTATCGAGTGTGATCATTTATGCCTTCACTCATTGATTCTCCTGACAATTTTGGCTGTATGTTGGGCCATCTTCAATAATAAATATGTTGGCCCCGGACGGGAAAATGTGCTTTCGATCTTCCCATTGCGGTTTGCTGGCATCTCTGTCAATTTCTTCCCTGGCTCCGCTCAGGCCTGGCCGTCATGGATCATATTAGCCTGAAGGCCGCGCATTCCGGAGCCCCTCCGGCGGAAGTTCTTATATCTGCTAAAGACTCATTTATTCCCGGTATTGGCCATGAAGACCCGATGCCATTTATGATGGAATATCATGGAATTCATCCGATGGCACCGGGGTTACTGGCTGAGAATAGACTGTCAGGAGCTGTAATATGGAACTTGTGGCAAAATATTATGTGGAGACAGACCTTCCCATAAAGAAAGCGGCAGAGGCAATTGCCGCCGAGCAGTCCACCGGTACCTGGACTGCGGTGCGAGGCCAGGACAATCCTCTCGCCGCCAGGGTGATCCTGGCGGAGGGAAATAACGTTGAGATTGGATTTCCCGAGGAGCTATTCGAGCCGGGAAATATTCCCCAGTACCTCTCTGTGGTGGCGGGAAACCTCTTTGGCCTTGGGGACCTGAAAAGGGTGCGCCTTCAGGATGTGATCTTTCCGGACAGTCTGCTCTCGGCGCACAAAGGCCCTCGCTTTGGAATAGAAGACGCGCGAAAAATACTGGGGGCCTACGACCGTCCATTGATCGGAACCATTGTCAAGCCCAAGGTGGGCCTGGACCCGAAGGGAACGGCTGCCGTAGCTGCCGCAGCAGTTCGCGGTGGACTTGATCTGGTAAAGGATGACGAGACCCTGACCGATCAGAGCTTCTGCCCGCTCATTCCCCGTCTGGAGGCGGTTATGGCGGCTCTTGATAAGGTGGAAAAGGAAACCGGCAAAAAAGCATTCTATGCGGTAAACGTAACCGTCGGCCCCGATAAAATCCTGGAGCGGGCTGAAGCCGCGGTGGATCATGGCGCAAATATGATTATGATAGATGTCCTGACAACCGGCTACTCGGCTCTGGAGGATCTATCCAGGCACATTTCAGTCCCCATTCATGTGCACAGAACCATGCACGGAGCCTTCACCCGTGACAAGAGGCACGGTATTTCCATGCTGGTCATCTCCAAGCTGGTGCGCATGACTGGCGGCACCAACCTGCATACGGGAAGCTATATGGGCAAGATGGCGCGCGAAACGTCTGAAAACGATCTTTGCCGGGACGCCCTGCGAGAGCCGTGGCATGATTACAAGAGGGTATTTCCGGTAGCATCGGGCGGGGTATATCCTGGAAAAGTCAACGGAAACCTGGACGGATACGGCATCGACTGCATCGTTCAGGCGGGAGGCGGAGTACACGGCCATCCCGATGGAACCACCTCCGGGGCAAGGGCTATGGTGCAGGCAGCAGATGCCTGGAGGCTACAAATTCCCTTAAAAGAATACGCAAAAGACCACAAAGAGCTAGAAACAGCCTTGAAATTCTGGGGATCGTAGGGCGAAAGCCAATGCTCAGCCCTC
>JGI20214J51088_10000826_pt1 | contig 21181 bp, 18 predicted proteins | sample WetSurMetagenome_FD_51088 | JGI IMG/M metagenome (IMG submission 51088) | reverse complement strand
GACCACACCGTCGTGGTTCACGTCACAGACCAAGGCGTGCGCCGTTTGGCCGAATACCCCCAGCACCATCACTAAGAGAATGACGCGCAAGCTGAATCTCCCGGTGGTATCCATTGCCGTCTCCCCTTACAACGCTGTTCGGCCAATGATAAAGATGAAATGGTTGACGGGCTTCATCCGCCCATGTCACACCTATTCCTGAAGGGCCTGGATGACGAGATACTCAAGAGGCGAAGTCTATGGGAGCGCCCAAACCTGAAAGGGTCTGCGCCGATCGGCATACGGTCCGTCGCATGGGGGTAATTGTGAGGGTAAGGACGAACTATCGAGGAGATGCGTGAAGGGATAGATTCGCCGACCAGCAGCCAGCTGTCTTCAAGAGCTTGCGCGACGCGGCACGAACACCGCGAAGACACGCAGGCACCTCATTCCCGCCTGCCACACCCCAACACGGGCGCCCGGCGGCGGAACCGGCAGGTTCGATCGTTCTCTTGGGAAAAGAACAACCAGGGCCTTAGCCCTGGCGACGACGCTTCCAGGCAGCGATGCCTAATCCCGCGAGCCCGGATGAGAGCAGCAGGAGAGTGGCCGGCTCGGGGACGACATTGACAGCCCCGTGGCCCACATGATCGGGGACGAGATTCGAACCTTTAGCGTCGGCGAATAGAAAATCGGAGAACTCAAGCGGGCTGTATCCAACCGCGATGGGATCGAAGTAGAGCGTGGCCAACGTAAACTTTGGGGCCTGAAGCCAATTCAGAATTGACGCCGAGTTCAAGGAGAGCTCGAAGAGGTTCACAGTGCCAACGCCGAGATCGGTAAGCTTGATGCTCCCCAACCTGAAGAGATCGAGTTGATCTCCACGCTTAGGGTCGCCGAATACCACATTGCTTAACTTCAAGATGTTCGGGTCGAACGTGACATCGAAGTCAAACCCGCCGAGCGAAGGAGCGCCGACGCCCCATCGTTGAGATGACAGTCCGGATATCTGCAGTGCAACACTGAGGGGGTCGCCGACGTTGACAGTCTGCGAGGAGGGCACAAAGCTAATTGCGATATACGGTTCGCACGAGAAAAGCGCTTCAGCCCCAGGAGCCGCAATAGCCAGCACCAACGACACGAACATGGCCGCCGTCAGGGCCCGTCTCATGGCGTTCTCCTCTTCGCGGCTATCCGTCCATTCTTTTCCGCACGTTTCCAACCTGCGGGATCACTGCAAGGGCCTGTTGATACAAAGACATCCATCCGTTGACGGGAAATCAACCATTCGTTGAGCATATTTCATGCCCCGCAGAGGAATCGCTTGATCGAAACCGCTTACCATTTGATTCCACTATGTTTCCCTCACTCTTGAACCGTGCGGGCACGGCGGGCAATCATTCTCCAGACTGTCTCCAAAACCGACACCGCTTAGGAGGCAGATCGGGATTGTGATCCTCCGAACTCTATCGGGACGAGCAACTGCAAGGCGTTTCCCACAAGCTAGGCGAAAGCAACTGCCCTGTAATGATTCCCGACAGTGGCGCGGCTCAATTGGACGCCGGGTCACTTCCGCAACCTCTTCCTCGCACCCCAAGGATGCTCGGCCACGCCACTCGCCGGCGTTCGGCCGACGAGTGGCTGCCGCCTCCGTCGTTGCTTTCGTCGTCGTCGCGAAAACAGGAAGAGGCCGTTTGGACGCCCCGAGAACGACGGCACCTCCCTCCGCGCGAAAATCGCCAAGTACCTCCTGAAAGGGGGTTGACAGGCCGGAAGTGGGGCGGTACAACAGGCCGGTCGGAGGGCATCTTGCCTTCCTTTTCGTATAGGTGACACCGGCATGTAAAACCGCCTGCCCCGGGCACGTCTCCCAGGGCCGATGCAACGGAAAGGTTGTCGACGGCATGGCCAGCCGGCGTGATGTCAGTTTTTACCGAGATCTCCTCCACAAGCCGGTGGTGGATTGCGACGGCCTTCCGATCGGCGCACTGCTGGATCTATCCACCGACCCGCTCACCCCTACCCCAGAACGCTCCTGTGTTCGAAAATTGGTCGTCCGGCCCCGCCGATTCGGGGGACCGGCATCAGCCAACGGTAACGGGAAGCCGCTCGTCGTGCCTTGGGAGCTGGTCGCTTCGCTGGAGCCCCGTTCCATCCGTCTCCGGCAGACCAGCCAGGCCCTGGATCCGACCACCCTGGACGGCAACGAGCTCCTGCTGTACAAACACATCCTGGACCAGCAGATCGTGGATTGCCGCGGGTCCAAGCTCCAGCGCGTAAACGACATCACCATGGACTTGTCCGACGGCACGCTCTGCCTCTGGGGGATGGATACCGGCCTCCGCGGGCTCCTGACCCGCCTCGGGTTTGACTGGGGTATCGTGGTTCTGCTGCGACCGCTGTACGACCGGCTCCACCACCATGTCATTCGGTGGGAGTGCGTGGACCGGTTCGAGCCGGCCCGCGGCTGGATCCGCCTGCGGATTTCCCGGGATGAGGTCCGCGCCACCATCCGCCAGACTCCCCTCACACCCGAAGTGTAGATCGGATCACCATGCCTGTCCTTTCGTTCACCCAGCTCCGGCATCGCCCCGTCCATGATTCCCAGGGGACACCGATCGGCCATCTCGAGGACCTCTTTGTCCTCCCGCTCGGGACCAAACCGCAGGTGACCAAGTTCAGCCTGCGCCGGCCGGATCGCGAAGAGTGGGTCCTCCCCTGGGCCTTGGTGTCCGGGCCGGCCGGGACCTCGGACTTGCCCATCCGCTTGCGGATTTCCCTGGCCGACCTCAGCCCCGTGGCGCTCCGGGCCGAGGAGGTCCCCCTGGGAAGAACCGTCCTGGACAAGAAAGTGGTGGACACGGCCCGCAAGAAAGTCGTCCGGGTCAACGACATCGAACTCACGGAATCCGATACCGGCCTCCAGGTCGTTGGGGTGGAAGGGGGCCTGCGCGGCATCCTTCGGCACCTCCGCTCCGAGGGATTTGCCGAACGATTTGCCGCCGTGCTCGGGAAATCCCTCCCCCACGACGTGGTCCCCTGGGAGGTAGTCGACCCGATCGAGACCGAGCTCAGTCGCGCCAAGCGTCAGGCGGTGTACACCAAGCTGGCCAAGCTGCATCCCGCCGACATCGCCGACATCATGGAAGAGCTGACGCCGGGTGAGCGGGCCGCGGTGCTGGCCACCCTGGACGAAGCCACGGCGGCCGAGGCCATCACCGAGGCCGAGCCCGAGGTCCAGGCCTCCATGGTGCAGATGATGGAGCCGGAGAAGGCGGCGGACATCCTGGAGGAGATGGAGCCGGACGAGGCGGCGGACATCCTGAGCGACCTGCCCGAGGCCACGGCCGAAGAGCTGCTCGACACCATGGAACCGGCAGAGGCCCAGGAGGTCGAGGAGCTGCTGGAACACGAGGAGGACACGGCGGGCGGCCTCATGACCACGGAACACGTGGCCTTCAGCCCGACGCTCACGGCGGGTGAGGCGATCAAGCGGATTCGCGAGGAGGCGAAAGACGCCGAGACCATCTACTATTTGTACGTGACGGACCCCCAGGAACACCTGCTGGGGGTGTTCAGTCTCCGCGAGCTGATCCTCGCCGATCCGGGCCAGCGCCTGGAGCAGCTCATGCACGCCGACGTGGTCAGCGTCCGACCGGACACCGCGCTGCGCGAGGTCGCGGAGCTCCAAACCAAGTACAACCTGTTGGCCCTGCCGGTGGTGGGCGGCGAGGGTGAGATCCTCGGGATCATCACGGTGGACGATGTCCTGAACCTCATCCTGCCGATGATATGGAAGAAGCGGGCAGCAAAAAGATTTCGCTAGTGGTCGCCGGGTCGTCCGTCGATCCCTGGCTGTGGCCGCCGCGGCCGTTCGGGGCGCGGCCTCGCCGGCGTTCTGCCGCCGGCCGTCTGGAGCGAGCGTTACGCCATGTCGGTCCGCTGGACTCGTTTCCGACGCCGGATGCTCCTCTTCCTCGCCGTGATGGGGCCGGGGATCATCACCGCCAGCGTGGACCAGGACGCGGGCGGGATCACCACCTATTCGGTGGCCGGGGCCCAGTTCGGGTATACGCACCTCTGGTCGCTGCCGTTNATCATCCTGGCCCTNGCCGTGGTNCAGGAGATGGGCACCCGGATGGGCGTGGTGACCGGCCGAGGCCTCGCCGATCTCATCCGCGAACGGTTTGGGGTCCGCTTCACGCTGGTCGCCATGGCGATTCTCGTGCTGGCGAACGTGGCCAACACGGCCTCCGAGTTCGCCGGAGTCGCCGCCAGCCTGGAGATCTTTGGGATCGGCCGCCTCTGGTCCGTCCCGTTCACGGCCCTCCTGGTCTTCGGNCTCGTCGTCCAGGGGAGCTATAAGACCATCGAGCGCATCTTCCTGGCCGCCAGCGCGCTCTACATTGTCTACTTTATCTCGGCCTTCCTGGCCGACCCGCCCTGGGCGACGATCCTGCGCCAGACCGTCCGCCCGACCTTCTCGCTCCACGGCGGATACCTCACCACGCTGATTACCATCGTGGGCACCACCATCGCCCCCTGGATGCAGTTCTACCTGCAGTCCAGCATCGTCGACAAGGGCATCCGCCTGCGAGACCTCCGCTGGGCCAAGCTGGACGCGTACGTCGGCAGCCTGGCGGCCGGCCTGATCGCCTTTTTCATCATCGTGGCCTGCGGCGCCACTCTCTTCCCGCACGGGATTCGCGTGGAGTCCGCCAAGGACGCCGCACTGGCGCTGGAACCGTTCGCCGGAACCTACGCCACGATCCTCTTCGCGTTCGGATTGCTCAACGCGTCGATCTTCTCCGCCGCCATCCTCCCCCTCTCCACTGCGTACGCCGTCTGCGAGGCGCTGGGCTGGGAAACCGGGGTCGATCGCCGCCCGAAGGAGGCTCCAGGCTTCTTCACCATCTACACCCTGATGATTCTGGTGGGGGCGGTGCCGATCCTGCTCCCCCAGGCGCCCCTGGTGTCGATCATGTTTTGGTCCCAGACCCTGAACGGGGTCCTCCTGCCCCTGGTCCTGCTCGTCATGCTCAAGCTGATCAATGACCCGAGTCTGATGGGTCGCCACGTGAACACGGTCGTCTTCAACCTCGTTGCCTGGGGCACAGCGGCTGTCATGACAGCGCTGAGCGTGCTTCTCCTCCTCACCGGGCTCGTCTGACAGGCTGCTGAAAAGGGCCCATCTGTAGAGAGCAGCGATTAGCTATCAGCGGTCAGCTTTCAGCGGGCAACGGGTAGCGAAACATGAGAGCAGTCCGCGGTCAGCGGCGACGCGTCTGTTGTGGTCGGCTTCGGCTGCTCTCTGTTCTCTGAAAACTGATCGCTGACTGCTGACCGCTGAGAGAATTGCGTTGGCCCGTCTGGGGAACCCTGGTATTCTCTGCCGCAACTTCTGTCGATCAGGCAACCTGGCGACTCGGCAATCGGGCGATTGGGCAATTGGGTGGTCCGTACCAAGTTGCCAAATCGCCAAATTCCCGAATTGCCTAGTCGCCAAATTCCCGGGTTGTCAAGTCGCCAAATTTCCTGATCGCCAGATTGCCCAACCCCCACTCGCCGAGCGGACGATGGCATCCGATGTCCCGCCGAAGCGGTATGCGATCCGCGACTGGCCCGAGGGCGAACGGCCCCGCGAGCGATTGCTCGCCGAGGGGGCACGCCATCTGACCACCGCGGAACTCCTGGCCATCGTCCTGCGCACGGGTGTGCGGGGGCAGAGTGCGGTGGAACTCGCTCGCGCCCTGCTCCAGGATCGGCACGGGCTCGCGGGGCTGGAGGCGGCCGCCCCCGACGTCCTCGCCGCAACGCCCGGGGTCGGCCCGGCCAAGGTCGCCCAGATCAAGGCGGCGCTGGAGTTGGGCCGTCGGCTCCTGGCAGAGATCGAGCGGGACACCCACCAACGCGTCGCCAGCTCGCAGGACGTGCTGGANCTGTGCGCGCCCCGAGTGCGCGGCTTGCAGCACGAGCGGTGCGACATGCTGTTCCTGAACGGGGGCAACGACGTGGTGGCGCTCGAGACGCTGAGCGAGGGCTCGCTCACGGAAAGCCCCGTCTACGTGCGCACCATCCTGGACCTGGCCAACCGGCACCATGCGGCAGCAACCATCCTGGTCCATAACCACCCCTCCGGCCATGCCCAGCCCAGCGCCGGCGACCGGGCCCTCACCGAGGAGTTGGTCCTGGCCGGCGACCTGCTGCGCGTCCCCTTGCTGGATCACGTCATCATCGGGCGGAGCGACCACTACAGCTTCGCCGATCACGGTTTGATCGCCGAGTATCGGCGACGGTCCAAACGATCGTCGTGAAATGGACAGCCACACCCGTAGATTCTCACCTTCACGGCCATCCCGGCTCTGCGGATCCGCGAGCGCGGGTTGTGGGATGTCCGGCAGAAGCGGGCCGTTCCGGTGATCCTCGACGACGGGGAGGCGTAGCACCATGCCGTATCATGACAAATCCATACCCCTCGATGATGTCATCCGGGAACGGCTCAACCGGGGGATCCTGCTCCGAACCGGCGCTTATCGGACCGACGACCACATCGTCCTGCGATCGGGCCGCCACACCTCGGAATACGTCGCCAAGACGCTGGTCACGACCGAGCCCACCTTCACCGAGGGGCTGGGGGACATCATCGCCACGCACTTCAGCCGCTCCCCGGTGGACCTGGTGCTCACCACCGGCTACAGCGCCGGGCTCCTCGGCCATTGCGTGGCCCGCGCCCATCCGGCGCGCCCTCGATCCATCTTCGCCACCAAGGAGAAGCGTGTCGGCAGCCGGACAGAGGTCACACTCCTCCCCGAGTATCGAGCCTTCTTTGCCGAAGGCGGCCGCGTGCTCATCATCGAGGACATTCTGACCACCGGCGAAACCGTTCAGCAGCTCATCCGGTTGGTGGAGAGCATGGGGGGGCAGGTCGTCGGGATCGGGGCGATCTGGCGTCGGAGCCGGGGGATGCCGTTCAAGTATCCCGTGTTCACCGTCGTCTCGCAGGATGTCCCGACCTATGCGCCATCCGACTGCCCCATGTGCCGACAGGGGATCCCAGTCAACCGAGAGATGAGCTGGGCGGGCACAGACGGCGAGGACGCGGACGATTGACCAGGGGAGCGTTCCGCCGACTCGTTGCTGACTATAATATGGGGCCATTTGTCCCACACGCATTTTCGCCATGTCGGCCAAGATTGAGGTAAAAAACATTATTTCTTCAGGTGTTACAGCGCTTCAATCATGCCGGACGCCGAGGAAACGATTCGCCGGAACCCACCAAAAATCCCTGGACACGGCACGGCGCATTGTCTATAGTCAGTGGGCTAGTTCGCACTGGGACGGTTGAAACTTAGGGTGTTGTGACGTCAGACCGGGCGCGGACATCGCCCCGGCACGACAGCCGGACGGGGGGTTAGCTCAGCTGGGAGAGCGCCGCGTTCGCAACGCGGAGGCCGAGGGTTCGAATCCCTTACCCTCCACCAGATGTGTCTGGTTTCAAGATCGCCGATCTCGCGAGGGGGGAGGACACGCCTCGTCCCTCCGCGCTGGGATGATGTAATCGCCCTCTCGTTCGGCTGCGTCGCTGTCTGACGGCACGCTTCCCCGCACTTCGCCACCACCGCGTATGGACGTTGCCATCGGGCTCCGGCTCGACATGACCTTCCAGGCCTACCTGCTCGCGTGCCGACGACTCCGGACCGAACGGGAGGCCGACCGCTTGCTGGACCTCCTGATCGGGATCGTGGACCCGACGCTCAGATTGCACCGGTTCGGGGAGCACCTCCGGTCCCGATCCGTCGAGGAGACGGCTTGGATATTCGCCCGCCTACGGGCGCGGGTGACGGACGGCGACGTCCGGGCGCAGGGGATCGGCTTCGGATTACTGGACCGTGGCCGGTTGGAACAGGTCCTGTCGCCGGCCCACCTGACGGCGGCCGCCGAGGCGTTGCGCAGACGCGGCCACCCGGGCGCGGCCCTCTTCGCCGATGCCCCACGACGCGAGAATCCGCCGGAAGACGGCGTTCTGCCGCGACCCACCGAGCCGATCGGATACCGCATCTCGCTGGCCCGGCGCGCGATCGCGGGGGCGGTGGAGCGGCTGCTCTTCGATCCCGACCCCCGGGTCGTGCGAGCGTTGCTCGGCAATCCGCGGGTCACCGAAGCCGAGGTGATCAAACTCGCCGCCTCGCGGCGGGCGGGCCCCCAGGCCCTGGTGATCGTCGCACAGGACGACCGCTGGATCGCACGGTACCCGGTGAAGGTGGCCCTGGCCAACAATCCGGCCACGCCGGTCCGCATCGCGCTGGGGTTGTTGCCGTTTCTCATGCGCCAGGACCTGCGGGCGCTGTCGGCCAGCGACCCCCGCGGGGAAGTCCGGAGCCAGGCGAGCGCCCTCCTATTGCGACAGGCTGGACCGGAATTCGGGTCTGGTGATTAGGCAACTGGGCAATCGGGCGAATGGGAGTTCGGGCGATTCGTACCTAGTTGCCAAATCGCCAAACTGCCAAGTCGCCACGTTGCCAAGTTTCCGAATTCCCAGATTCGGGATGAGATAGCACGATGGAGTCGGGTCCCATGGAAGTGTACCTGAGCGAGAACGCCTTCGTTGGGCTCTTGGTATCCACGGTCGAGGTGTACCGGCGCGAGTGCTTCGGGATCCTCCTGGGCCACCGCGAGCCCGATCGGATCATGGTGGATTTCGTGGTCCCATACCAGTCGGCCGTCCGGAAGTTCCAGGAGGTGCACATGGACTGGCACCGCGGGCAGCGGGTGGCCGAGGCCGTGCGGGCCACCTCCCGCTGGGAACTCGTGGGCGACTATCACTCCCACCCGATGTACGGCGACAAGAAGGCCACCACCAAGCTGTCCCGCACCGATCACCAGGACTTCCGCGACGACGGCACGTCCATCATCGTCGCCATCAACGACGGGCACCGGCAGCAGCGGTGGGGAAACGTCAAGGGCGGCCTCATCTCGGGCAGCATCAACGGCTACTCGATCCGCTTGGCCGCCTATCACAAGAACGGGGGAACGGTGTCGCGCGTCCCGCTGGTCTGTCCCTACGCGGTCGGCTTCATGGCCAAGACCAAGGGCCCCACGTCGGTCGAGGTGCGACCGGAGTGAGGATGCGCGACCCAACCTGACAGTGGAGGCGACCCATGGACCGTCCTCTCTTCATCTCGGTGATCGGTGAGAATGATCCGTCGCCCCGCCTGGCGGCCCTCGCGGAGGCGGTGGGGGCGGAGATCGCGGCAGCCGGCGCGGTCCTGATCTGCGGTGGTCTGGGCGGGGCCATGGAGGCCGCCTGTCGTGGCGCCCACAGCCGTGGCGGTGTGACCATCGGCATCTTGCCGGGCTCCCGCCACGGAGAGGCCAACCCCTACGTGACCTATGCGATCCCGACCGGCCTGGGTCACGCCCGGAACCTCCTGGTGGCGCGCAGCGCCCACGCCGTGATCGCCGTCGGGGGCAAGTACGGCACGCTCTCCGAGATTGCCTTCGCCAAGATCGAGGGCACCCCCGTCATCGGCCTCGACACTTGGGATCTGCGGCGCGCCGGGCAGGAGGACGTGCCGATCCAGCAGGCCCGCGACCCCAAGGAGGCCGTGGCGCTGGCGCTGGCCGCCGCACGGAAGAGACAGGGGCATTAGCAGGCTGCTGAAAAAGGCCCATCTGCGGTGACCCATCCTTTGGATGGGTACCCCGCTCGCTGAGGCGCTCGTTGCGGCGTACCTGGAGCACGCCTCACTCGGCCCATCGCGTGCCGTCCCGCGACGTCGCGGGACATCTGGACCTTTTTGAGCAGCCCAACTGACCGCTGGCCTTGGAAATTCGAAGTTCGAAGTTCGAGTTTCGGAAAGCTGAACGCTGATTGCTGATTGCTCGACTCTGACCGCATTGAGCAGCCTGAGCGAAAGCGGGTTTTTCAGTAACCTGTTAGTCAAGGGGTCAATTGGTCAATTGGCAAGAACCGGAGCGTAGGAGATCCCGCACCAGTTGACGACTCGGCCAATCGACGTCTCCGCCAATTGGCCATTGGTTATCCCTGCCGTCTGCCGTGGGGGAATGCGCATGGTGCGCTCGGTGGAGCCGGAGGATGCGGCGGCGTTCTGGGACGCGCGGTACGCGGAGGGGCGGCTCTACGGCACCGAACCCACGTCCGTCGCCCGGCACCTGGCGTCGCTCTTCCGGCGCGAGAAGGTGGTGCGACTTCTGGAGGCCGGCTGCGGATCCGGGCGGGACGCCCTCTTCTACGCGCGCGAGGGGTTCGCCGTCACCTGTCTCGATCTGAGCGCAAACGCGCTCCGGTGGGCAGAGGAGCAGGCCATCCGCGACGGCGTGCCAGCTCACTTCATCGCCGGGGACCTTCTGGCGGCCGACCTCCCTCAGGGATCGTTCGATGCCGTGGTGGCCGTGCACCTGATTCACCTGCAGCCCGAACCGATTCGGCGCGCCATGGTGAACCGCCTCTGGAGTCTCACCCGGGACGGCGGACTGATTGCCATGACCAACTTCTCGACGGAAGAGGCCGGATTCGCCACCTGGGAGTCGCACCCGGAACCCAACACCCGCATCGATCCCAAAGGCAAGCGGATGCATTTCTTCGACGCCGACGACATCGCGGCGCTCCTGCCGCCGGATCGCTTCCACCTGCTCACCTGTGAAATCGTGGACCTGGCCGAGGTACCGGACAGCGGCCCTGTGACCCATCGCGAATGGCTGACTGTCGCCCGGAAGTTCCGCGCCTGCTGATCCGCTCCACACTGCGGCACCACACTTCCGGTTGTCCCCGCACGCCTGTCCCGGTATCATCCGACTCAGGCGTTGTCACAGAATGGCTTGACCAGAGATCTTCTGGAAACGGCAGAGGGGCCGTAAGAAATTAGATGATAGCCAGGAAATTGCGTAACGGCTCCTAACCGACCACGCCTGCCAAGGAGCACCCGGTGGTTTTCGACTCGGATCGCGGGAAAGACTTCTGGACGCCGCATCGCGCGCGACTTTTCAGCCAGGCCATCCAGCAGAGCGACTTCCCGGCCAGGGCGATCAAGGCGCTGGAGCCCGCCTTGGCGGACTGTCGCAGCGTCCTGGATGTCGGGGCCGGCGTCGGAGCGCTCACGGTGCCGCTGGCCAAACGGGTCGAGCAGGTCACGGCCCTCGAGCCCTCTCCCGCCATGATGGAGGAACTTCAGACAAATCTCGTCCGAAACCACCTTGAGAACGTGACGTGTGTGCAGGCCGCCTGGGGCGATATCCCACTCGCCTCCCACGATCTCGTCCTCGTCTCCAACGTGGCCCCCATCTTCAAGGACCTGCTGGGCTTCCTGACGGCCGCAGAGCCGCTGGCGTGCCGCGCGCTGGCACTCGTGCAGAACGTGGGCCCCGGCGCGGAGAAATTCTACCTCGGCGAGCTGTACCCCCTGCTCCTCGGCCGGCCGTACCCCGCCCGAGACGATTACCTCCACAGCCTCATCCTCCTCCACAGCCTCGGCATCTACGCCAATGTCCGGATCATCGGCTACGCATTCGATCAGCCGTTCGCCACGACGCAGGAAGCGGCCGAGTTCTGGGTCCAGCAGATGGCACTCACCGAGCCCGCCCAGCGCCGTGCGCTCATCGAGTTTCTGGAGAGCCGACTGCGCCCCGCCGGCGCCCACTTCATCGCACCCATGCGACGACAAAGCGCCGTCATCTGGTGGCGGGTCGCCCCCAAAGAGCCGGCCTGAGTGGCCGCCTTGCGGCATTCGGGAACCGTTTGCCGCCCCCGGAGGTTTGGACGGGTAGCCACACGCGCACAAAGGAGAAATCCCATGGCGATTCGCATCCGTTCGGGGCTTGTCCCCTCCCTCGTCTTGTCGGTACTGCTCGCGTGCCCCAGCATCGTGCCGGCCATCGGCAGCGGGCCGGCGCCGACGCCGGTGGCTCCGCGTTCCGCCGAGGCCCAGTACAACGCCGGCCTCCAGGCCAAGGCCGCCAAGCGCTATCCCGAGGCCGTCGCGAGCTTCCGCCGCGCGGTGGAGTCCCGCCCGGATTACCCGGAAGCCTGGAACGAGCTGGGGTTTGCCCTGCGGCAGACCGGGAAGTACGATGACGCCCTCGGCGCCTACGATCAGGCGCTCAAGCTTCGGCCGAATTTCCCGGAGGCCCTGGAGTATCTGGGCGAGACGTACGTGAAACTGGGGCGGCTGGCCGACGCCCGCGCCATCCTGGAACGGCTCACGCCGCTGGATGCCGCTCGCGCCAAGGAGCTCGACGAGGCGATCCGCGTCGGCCACTAACAGGCTGCTGAAAAAGGCCCATCTGCGGCGTTGGAGCGCCTTGCCGCTCGCTGCGGCGTACCGACAGTACGCCTCGCTCGGGCATCGGCACTCCGCCTTGCATCTGAGCCTTTTTGAGCAGCCTGGGCGGGGGACCTTAATATGGAAATTCGAACTTCGAGTTTCGAACTTTGATCGCTGACTGCTGATAGCTGACTCGGCCCATCGCGCGCCGCCTTGCGGCTGGACCTTTTTGAGCAGCCTGGGCGAAAATGGGTTTTCAGCATCCTGCTAAGCCGTTGTCAGAGAATAAACGGATTGCGCCGTTACGGCTCGGAGGGGGGAGTCCCGGAAGGATCGTGCTCGGACCGGCGCACGGCGGGCGGCGCGAAACCGACGACCGATCCGGCTTTGATGCGCGCGAGGTAGGGAGAGAGCGTGGCTCCCGGAAGCGTGCGGACCCCGTCCTCGATCCGGATCGGGCCCATGCCGGTGCCCGCACCGATGGTGCAGTTCCGTCCGATCTCCACCAGGCCGTAGCGGAAACGGCCCTGCCCCTCGTAGGCGTGGACGGTGATTCGCGTGAAGGCGCCGATCAGCGTGTTGTCGCCGATCCAGATCAGCTCCGGCCGGTAGTGGTCCAGCCACGCCATCTGCATGATCTCGACGTTCCTGCCGACATGCACCCCCATCCAGCGGTAGAGGGCGTTCTTGCGGGGCGTACCCTTCATCAGGAAGGACACGGCGACTTGTAGCCCCACCAGGGCACGCCGCCAGATCGGAAGGTTCAGCGATCGCCAACTGATGGCGTCCCGCTCTTCGGGCGCCCCCAGGCCCGAGAAGGTGTAGTGGCGGTGGATGGGGGTGAGAAACGCATCGAGTCGCGTTCGGCCTTCCGGCGTCCGTGGGTCGAGGGTGGTCACATCCACCCCCTTCCCCCGGGCCGTCTTGCTGATGGAGACGGTCCGCCCCGTCTTTCGGGCCCGCCTGATCGCACGGCGCAGCATATCCTCCGTCACCGCCCGCATGGCGTCCTCGGGAGAATGGTGATCTCTTCGCGCCATTGGTCTCATCTCCCCGGGTGGCCTTGACGAGGTGCACCGCGCCGCTCGGCAATCGTCCATCCGCCGGGATGGTGTGGCAAGGGTCACCCCCTGTCAAGCGGAAATCCCGCCGCTGGGACCCCGCGCGACCGGTCGAGTGCGACGTCCTTGACGCCTGGGGCCCGATCAACGGATAATGCAGCCTGAGTAAGTGTCACGGCGCGCGGCGCCGTCCTCGCGCGCCGTCACCCCTCATCCGGGAGTTATCACACGACCATGCCGACCATCGCCTCGTCCGCCCGTCAGGTGCCACCGTCCCGCATCCGCGAAATCGCAGACGCTGCCATGAAGATGGACGGCGTCCTCAAGCTGTACTTCGGCGAATCCAACCTGCCCACACCGCAGCACATCAAGCGGGCCGCCGCCCAGGCCCTGGAGGACGGCTACACGTTTTACTCGGAGAACGCCGGTCTGCCGGGGTTGCGGGAAGACCTGGCCGCCTACTACCGGCGAACGCAGACGGTGGAGATCGACCCCCGATCCGAGATCGTCGTCACCGCCTCCGGCGTCCAGGCGCTGAACGTCGCCATCCGCTGTATCCTGAACCCCGGCGACGAGGCCCTCGTGCTCACCCCTGCGTGGCCGAATGGCGCCGCCATCATCCGGATGGACAGCGCGGTGCCGGTGGAGATCCCTTTTCTGCTGCAAGGCGACCGTTTCGCGGTCGACTTCAACGCGCTGGAGGCCGCAGTAACGCCTCGGACGCGTCTCCTGGTGTACACCTCTCCCTCGAACCCGCTCGGGTGGGTCGCCACCGAGCGCGAGCAGGATCAGCTCCTCGCGTTCGCCCGGCGCCACGATCTGTGGCTCCTCGCCGACGAGGTGTACGACCGCCTCTACTACACCGGCCCGTCACTGGGCGCCCCTGCTCCATCCATTCTGCGCAAGGCCACCCGCCAGGACGCCGTGGTGGTGGCCCAGTCCTTTTCCAAGACCTTCTGCATGACGGGCTGGCGGGTGGGCTGGCTGGTCGCTCGCCGGGACCTGGCGGAAAAGGCGGCGCAGCTCAACGAGTTCATCGTGTCCCACGCCAGCAGCTTCATCCAGCGCGCCGCGCAGGACGCACTGGCGCAGGGCGAGGGCGATCTACACCAGATGCTGGCGCGGCTCAAGGACAACCGGGATTTCTGCCTGGCGGCCCTGCGGCAGGTGCCGGGGGTGGCGGTCCCTTCGCCGGATGGGGCCTTTTACGTCTTTCCGCGGATCGCGGGGTTGACCGACTCCTTCGCGTTTTGCTGGCGACTTTTGCACGAGACCAAGGTCGGGATCGCCCCCGGCGTCGCCTTCGGGGCGGGGGGCGAAGGGTCCCTGCGCATCTGCTACGCTGCCGAGCGGGCGATCCTGGAGCCCGCCATGGACCGGTTGGTCCGCTTCCTGCGCACCTCGTGGAGCTGAGGAGGCCGCCATGTCTGCCGCGCCGCGTCATGCCGCCGATCCAAGCCGAGTGCTCACCATCATCATGGGGGGTGGCCAGGGGGCGCGCCTTTTTCCCCTCACGAAGGAGCGCGCCAAGCCCGCCGTACCCCTCGCGGGCAAGTATCGTGTGGTGGACATTCCCATCTCCAACAGCATCAATTCCGGAATGCGGCGGATCTACCTGCTCACCCAGTTCCTCTCCGCCTCGCTTCACCGGCACGTCTACGGATCGTTCAAGTTCGATCACTTCAGCCGCGGCTTCGTGGAGATCCTCGCCGCGGAACAGACGCACACCGACACCTCGTGGTACCAGGGGACCGCGGACGCGGTGCGCAAGAACCTCGTCCATTTCCGGGGCGCCGACTTCGAGTACGCCTTGATCCTGAGCGGCGACCAGCTCTACCGCATGGATTTCCGGGAGATGCTGGCGCAGCACGTGGCCGCGCGGGCGGACCTGACCGTGTCCACCATCCCGGTGAGCCGATCCGCGGCGCAGTCCTTCGGCATCATGCAGGTGGACGCCGAGCAGCGCATCGTCCGGTTCGTGGAAAAACCCAAGGAGCCCGACCTGCTCGACACGCTCAGGCTGGACCCGGCCGCGTGCGGCCGACTCGGGATCCAGGCGGACCAGGAATCCTTCCTGGCGTCCATGGGGATCTATCTGTTCAACCGCGAGGTGCTCTTCCAGCTCCTGGACAACGACCAGGCGGACTTCGGCAAGCACATCATCCCGGGGGCCATCCGGGACCGCCGGGTCTTCTCCCACGTCTTCCAGGGGTACTGGGAAGACATCGGAACCATTCGCTCCTTCTTCGAGGCGAACCTCGATCTCACCTCCGAATTGCCGCGGTTCAATTTCTTCGATATGGAGGCGCCAATCTACACGCGCCCGCGTTTCCTGCCCGCCTCCAAGATCAACGGCGCCTCGATCGACCACGCCATCATCTCCGAGGGCTGCATCATCAGTCACTGCCACATCTCCAACAGCGTGATCGGGGTTCGATCGCTGGTAGACATCGGGAGCCACCTGACCCGCAGCGTCGTGATGGGGGCCGACTACTACGAGTCGCAGGAGACCCTGGCCGGCAACGCCGCCGAGAACCGCCCCCGCATCGGGATCGGCAAGTACACGCGGGTCGATCACGCCATCATCGACAAGAACGCTCGCATCGGCGACCATTGTGTGATCACGCCGTACGGCAAGCCCGAGACGACGGACCATCCCCTCTACTTCATCCGCGATGGCATCGTCATCATCCCCAAGGACACGGTGGTCCCACACGGCACCGTGATCTAAAAGGCTGCTCAAAAAGGCCCATCTGCGGGGACCCATCCTCCGGACGGGTACCCCGCGTGCTCGGGCGCTCGCTGCGGCGTACCTGGAGTACGCCTCGCTCGGCCCTTTGCCCGCCGCCTTGCATCTGGACCCTTTTGAGCAGCCTGGGCCGGAGACGCTGGGGAGCAGGGGCGACCGGGAGTGCGGGTGATCTTGGACCCCAAATAGTAAAATTCGAAATCCGAACGCCGAGTTTCGAATTTCGAAATTCAAGTTTCGACTTTGACCGCTGATCGCTGNTCGCTGACTGCTGGCTCGGCCCCGGGTATCCATCCGGAGGATGGGTGGCGCCGCCTTGACTTCCCTTCCCCCTGCCGATATGGTACGGTCGCTCACGTGATGTGCTGGTCCTGTCGGTCGCGACCGTCGCACAACGCCGCTCGCGCCGCTGCCCACACGGAAACCGCGGACGGGGTCCGCGGCTGCCGGCGGAGAGCGACTAAACACGCGCGGTGCCCTGCGTTGGGGAAGGGCGGGCCTCGCGCCCCACGGTAACGCATACCGCCCCGCGATAAAGGAGAAAGCGGATGGTGACACGTCGTGCGTTTTGTGCATTCCACACTCTGGCGGCCCTGGCGCTTCTCGTGACGATAGCCGGACTCCCGCAACCGATCCTGGCCCAGGAGTCCCCCCGCTACGGCGGGACGCTCATCATCGGATCGGGCGGCGACCCCGCCTCGCTGAACCTGGCCGCCAGCTTCAGCACCATCGACACCCTTGCCGCCGCCAGTATCTACAGCTTCCTGGTCGTCTCGGATTCCGAGCTCGCCCCACAGCCCGACCTGGCGGAGTCGTGGAAGGTCTCCGACGACGGCCTGACCTACACCTTCGCCCTGGTCAAGAACGCCACCTGGCACGACGGTAAGCCCTTCACCTCCGCGGACGTGAAGTTCTCCCTGGCCGAGGTGCTCGGCAAGCTCCACCCCCGCGGCGCCGTGGTGATGAAGGTGGTGGAGTCGATCGAGACCCCGAATCCATACACCGTGGTCCTCAAGCTGAAGTACCCCTACGACCCCCTGATGAAATTCCTGGGGAACGAGGGCTTCATCATCGCCAAGCACCTCTACGAGAACACCGAGATTCTGACGAATCCGTACAACGTGAAGCCGGTGGGGACGGGCCCCTTCGTGTTCAAGGAGTGGAAGCGGGGGAGCCACCTGACGCTCGAACGCAACCCGAACTACTTCAAGAAGGGAAAGCCCTACCTCGATCGGATCATCGTCAAGGTCGTCCCGGACGGGAACTCTCGCATGATCGCCTTCGAGGCCAAGGAGATCGACTACCTGTACTACGTCAACCTCCCCACTTCCGAGGTCTCCCGTTTCAAGGGGCGGCCGGGGTTCATCGTCAGCGACAAGGGCCACGAGGACGGCCCCTCCGTCATGCTGATGGCCTTCAACCTGCGGAAGGCCCCCTTCAACAACCTGAAGGTCCGCCAGGCCATCGCCCTCGCCATCGACAAGCAGTACATCGAGGACAAGGCCGACTACGGGCTGGGCATCCCGGCAACGGGGCCCATCCCCAGCATCACCCGCTGGGCCTACACTTCCAACGTGACCCGCTACGGCTACGACCCCAAGAAGGCCGAGCAGTTCTTGGACGAGGCGGGGTACCCCCGCAAGGCCGACGGCGTCCGCTTCAGGACATCGGTCATCGCCGACCGGGGCGCCTTCCTGTACGCCAAGGCCGCCGAGATCATTCGCGACCAGCTCGGCAAGGTGGGCATCCAGGTCGAGCTGAAGTTGGTGGATCGCTCCAGCATGATCGACGCCACCTATGTCCGCTGGGATTTCGACCTCCAGGTCCACGGGCTGGGGACGGGGCCGGACCCTGCCATCGGCGTGGCTCGTACCTACGTGTCGACCAACATCAAGCCCGTCGCGTTCGCCAACTGCACCGGCTACGCCAACAAGGAGGTCGACGAGCTCTTCGACCTGGCGGAGCGCGCGCCATCCGTCAAGAAGCGGGCCGAGTACTACCACAAGGTGCAGCAGATTCTCACCCGGGACCTCCCCTACGTCTGGATCTCGGATTACGGATTGAACTCCGCCTGGCGGGACGAGTTCAAGGGGCTCCACACCTGGGCGGCGCGCTCCTATACCAAACTCGGGGACGACACCTGGTGGGTCAAGGGGAAGGAGACTCCGGGCAAGTAGCTCATAGGTTCTCCGCGGGCTGACGGACGAGAGGGGCGCGCCCAGGCGCCCCACTCTCTTTTTTGCGAAGAGACCACGATCGATGGCGCACGAATCGGGAGCACTCTGGAGGTATGCCTGCCGGCGGATGACGCACGCCGTTCCGCTGGTCCTCGGCGTGGTGGTGATGAATTTCACCCTGATCCACCTGGCGCCGGGCGATCCCATCCTGGCCCTGATCGGCGAATTCCAGGCCTCCCCCGAGTACGTCCAGAGCGTGCGGCAGCAGTTCGGTCTCGAGCGGCCCCTCCCGGTCCAGCTCGGCCTCTATCTCTGGAACCTCCTGCGGGGCGACTTCGGGTTCTCCTTCGCCCTCAAGCAGCCGGTCCTGGAGGTGATCCTGGATCGGGTGCCGGCCACGCTCCTCCTGATGGGCGTGGCCATCCTGTATGCCACGGTCTGCGGCGCCCTGTGTGGCGTCCTCTCGTCCCGGCGGCAGTATTCGATCGCCGACAATGCCTTCACCCTGGTCGCGCTGATCGGCTACTCGATGCCGGTCTTCTGGCTGGGGCAGATCCTCCTCATCCTCCTCGGCCTGCACTACCCGATCTTCCCGGCCCAGGGCATGGAGTCGCTGCGGGAATCCTACACCGGCATCGCCCGCGGCCTCGACATCCTGCACCACCTGGTGCTGCCGGCCTTCACGCTGGGGCTGGGCTACCTGGCCGTGGACCTGCGCTTCACCCGGTCCAGCATGATCGAGGTGATGTCCCAGGATTACATCCGCACGGCCCGTGCCAAGGGGCTCTCCGAGCGCGTCGTGTTCTACAAGCACGCCCTGCGCAACGCCCTCATCCCGCTGGTGACCATCACCGGGCTCAACTTCGGGTTCCTCCTGGCCGGGGCCGTGCTGACCGAGACGGTGTACGCCTGGCCGGGTCTGGGCCGGCTCATGTACGACTCCATCTACGCGCGGGACTACCCCGTGTTGATGGGGATGTTCGTCGTCATCTCGGTGATGGTGATCGTTGTCAACTTCGTCACCGACATGGTGTATTCGGTCCTGGACCCCCGGATCAGGATTCGGTAGCCCCATGCGCCAACTCTGGCACAAGTATGCCCGCAATCGCCCCGCCGTGGCGGGCCTCGCGATCGTGCTGGGCTTCACGCTCCTCGGCCTGCTGGCCCCCTGGCTGACTGCATTTCGCCCCCTCGACACCGGGCCACACTCGTTCCGTCCGCCCAACGCGATCTACCGCATGGGGACGGACGACCTGGGCCGGGATATCCTCAGCGGGGTCCTCTGGGGTGCGCGTGTGTCGATCGCCGTGGGGCTTCTCGCCGCCCTGACCTCCACCGTGATTGGCGTGGTCATCGGCGCCGCAGCGGGATTCTACGGGGGAACGCTGGACGACCTCCTCATGCGGGTGACGGAGTTCTTCCTGGTCATCCCGCGCTTCTTTTTGGTCCTGGTGATGGTCGCCCTGTTCGGGAACAGCGTCTGGCACGTGATCCTGGTGATCGGGATCTTGAGCTGGCCGGTCACGGCCCGTTTGGTGCGGGTCGAGTTTCTCTCCCTGCGCGAAAAAGAGTTCGTCGAGGGCAGCCGCGCGGTGGGCGCCTCCGATCCCCGGATCATCCTGCGCCACATTCTCCCCAACGCCTTCCCCCCCATCGTCGTGAGCGCCTCCCTCCAGATCGCCCGGGCCATCCTCATGGAGGCGGGACTCAGCTTTCTCGGCCTGGGAGACCCCAACCAGGCCAGCTGGGGGGTGATGCTCTACAACGCCCAGCGGTTCCTGCGCCAGGCGTGGTGGACCGCCGCCTTCCCCGGGCTGGCGATCTTCTTCATCGTCATGGGCTTCAACCTGGTGGGGGACGGGCTGAACGACGCCTTGAACCCTCGCCAGAAGGGAAGGGAGTTGCAGTGAGATGAGCCCCCCGGCCATTACGCGAGCCCTGGCGCGCCGGGTCGCGGCGCTCGCCTTCGACGACCTGCCCCGCCACGTGGTCGAACACGCCAAGGCCTGCCTGCTGGACTGGATCGGCAGCGCCGTGTGGGGANCGGCCTCCCCCACCGCCGCCATCACGCTCCGCGCCATTCGCCGGATCTCCGGCCAGGGGACGGCAACGCTCGTCGGGCGCGCGCCCGGCGCCTCGGCCTTCGCCGCTGCCCTGTATAACGGGGCCGTGGCGGCGGTGGATGAGATCGATGATGTCCACCAGGACGCCTCGCTCCATCCCGGCATCGTGGTCGTCCCCGCGGCCCTGGCTGTGGCCGAGGAATGCCACGCCTCCGGCCGGCGACTGCTCACGGCGCTGGTGGCGGGCTACGACGTCGCGGCCCGGGTCGCCCGGGCCGCCGGCATCAGCCATTACGCCCACTGGCATACGACCGGCACCTGCGGCACTTTTGGCGCGGCGGCGGCGGCGGGGAGCGTCCTCGGTCTCGACCCCTCCGCCATGACCATGGCCCTGGGCCTGGCCGGGACGCAGGCCGCCGGGCTGTGGGAATCGCTCAACGGCGAGGCCACCATGGCCAAACATCTCCACGGCGGCAAGGCCGCCTCGTCGGGCGTCCTGGCCGCCTTCCTCGCCCGGGACGGCTTCCGCGGCTCATCCTCCATCCTCGAGGGAGGCAAGGGCTTCCTGGCCGCCGCGTCCACGGCCGGACCCGACGAGCTGAAGGGGCTGACCACGCACTTCGGCCGGCCGTTTCTCATCACCCGCAACTTCTTCAAGCGCTACGCCTGCTGCCGCGCCGCGTTCGAAGGCATCCAGGCCGTCGAGGCGCTTCGCGAGCGCGGCCTCGTTCCCGCCGACGCCATCCGCCGGATCACCGTCACCATGCGCCCGCACCGCCTCTGGCTCGTCAGCGTTCACAAGCCCGCCACGATCTCCGACGCCAAATTCAGCCAGGCGTTCTGCATGGCCCTGATGGCGGTCCAGGGGCGG